>Ga0307507_10001719_pt1 | contig 48295 bp, 10 predicted proteins | sample 7_EM_MG_FD_207223 | JGI IMG/M metagenome (GOLD analysis project Ga0307507, IMG submission 207223) | Populus trichocarpa ectomycorrhiza microbial communities from riparian zone in the Pacific Northwest, United States - 7_EM | ecosystem: Host-associated > Plants > Roots > Unclassified | place...
GTGTAGAGCTTCGTGTAGAGCTTCGTGTAGAGCCTCGTGCAGAGCCTTGTGCAGAGCCTCCAAGTAATAAAACTATATAAGATTGTATAAGATTATATTAGATAATATATAATAGTTAAATATATAGTATATAACTTTACCTTAATTGCATGTCAAGAAATATATAGTTACCTTTTAAAGTTGCTAAGTAGGTTAATTACGTGTTAAGAAATATATAGTTAGCTTTTAAAGTTGTTAAGTTAGTTAATTATATATTAAGTTAATCAAATTGCGTATTAAGTTAGTTAATTGCATATTAAGTTAGTTAAATTGCGTGTTAAGTTAGTTAATTACATATTAAGTTAGTTAAATTGCGTGTTAAGTTAGTTAATTGCGTGTTAAGTTAGTTAAATTACGTGTTAAGTTGGTTAATTATATGTTAAGTTAGTTAAATTGCGTGTCAAGTTAGTCAATTGTGTGTTAAGTTGGTTAATTGCGTGTCAAGTTGGTCAAATTGCATGTTAATTACGCGAAACGCAAAAATCAAAGTCTACTTAAATCTCATCCTGTGAATATTTTCCCGATGAACCTTAAGCCGTAAGGAGTACTATTAGAGCTTATTCTACCGGCCGGCCTACTATCTACTACCCTATTTAGAATCTAGCGCCACTATAAAAGGATTACCTCTAAGCTCCTTAGTTTACTTACGCTAAAGGGCCTATATAGACTTTACTACGTAGTATATATAATATACGGGCGGCTACTTAGGCCCTTACTACGGCTATAACTATAGCTACGGCGGCGCCGGCGAAGGGGAAGCTATAGTACTTACTTAGGCCGATGCGTATTAGCTTAATTCTATAATAAATAGAGGCGCCAGTAGGCATACTATTAGAAGGTATACTATTAGACGCTAATATATAGGACCTTAAGCTAAAAGGTAAGGCTACTGGATATAAGTAATTAAAGTTATAAAGACTACGCCTATTAGGACTCCGCTATACGGTTAAATAACACCTATAGCTTATATTAGCGACTTAGTCAATCGAGGCACGAGCATAGTAGGGAAGACGCATGCAAGCCTATACAATTGGATTGTCTATAAACGAGGATCCAAAGCTAGAGAAAGGAAAAGAGAAGAATAGCAGCGCTGCTTAAAGTTTTAAGCGGTCCTCAACTTACGTAAGCTTATGTGACTGCGTCTACCATAACGTCTACTATAATCCGCCGTTTTCCGCCAACGCTATAACATTAACCCCCCCTCCAAAAAAGCCTGCCCTTAGGCTTTATATTGTTACGGACGCTTTAAGTACAATGTTATGACTACTTGGAGAAGAGTTGGCGGAAGCTAGTTGGTTAATATAGGCACGGTCCAGGATGGATCCGGTGGAACCATGTGACGAGGAATGGTAACTGAGGTTACGTAGTGTTGAACGTGTTGACTATATTAAACAGAAGGGACGTTATGTTTAATATAGACAACACGTACCTTATGTACAAGAGAGGATTTCTTAGGAGTACGGTTGTGTATTTAAAGGACCTCAGTCCCTACTATAGATAGTTCTCTCCTTGTAGTAAATCTTAGAATACAATTAAAGTTAATCTATTAGGCAACCACTCTACCAGTTATTATTACATTATTGTTTTGTTCTTACCTATATACCTAGCCTAATAACAGAACCTACCGTAGTTCCTACTACAAGGTTCTATTATATATTTACTACTAAGGTTATAGTATTAAACAAGATTGAATAATATGCCACTAAGAGCAGTACCAGTCACGATGGCGTTAACGGCAGCCACAACCTTAGGGCTAGGTGATACCAGTATGGACAATAGGGATTCTCAAGTAGTTACGCGAGGTTAGTTATAGGAAATGGTTAATCACTTATAAGACAATAATAGGATACTTAAAAAACGCATTAATGGAATTGGAGTAGTAAAGATTAAGCTACCTTTAATTAAACGATTCTTAGGGGAGAAGTTAAAGCTTAAAGGATTTCTTATGCAGATGCACTTTAAGGTAGTATAGGAAGGAGCGAAGTTAGCAATATTGTTAGATTAAGTAGCCTATATAGGATTGTTCCTAACAGGGAGGGCACTTAAGTGGTTTAAGCCGTATCTTACGGAAATATAGGCCAATGGTATAACAACTACTAACTAAGACGTATGGTATATATTTGCCAGTTGGAACGGGTTCGTAGAACAGTTAATATAGATATTTAGAGACCTAGAAGCTATAACTATAGTAGAACAAAAGCTTCAGAACTTAGTATAACGCACTTTAGTAATTAAGTATATAACACAGTTTCAAATACTAGCTATATAGGTTGAGTGGAATAATAGGGCGCTTATGGCATAGTATAAATAGGGACTTAAGGCTAAAATCCAGGACGTAATTATTCTAATAGAAGATGCGGATACTCTAAGGGAGTTAATAGATTAGTTAATAAAGATTAATAATAGGATCTACTAAAGGGAACAAGCTAAGAGAGGGCAAGACAGAGTTCTATAGTTATATAAGGCGCAGAGTACGCAACGACAGACATAGAGCCAAAAACTATAAAATAGCGCAGAGCCAATGGACCTAAGTGGTACTAAAGAAACCTAAAGGTGGGAAAAGAAACTATAGAAACCTAGAGGTTAAGGATTAAGTAATTAAAGGACCTAGGAGTAGAGGCTAAACCAGGGATCTTAGCAGCAGAAGACGTTTAGGCGGACTCCATAGCAAGAAAAATGGTTTAAAGATAGGGCTTGCATAAATTGTGGAAAATAAGGTTATTTTGCCAGAGACTATAGAGGTGGTTAGAGTAACTACGCGGTAAAGGGAACTAGGCTAGCAGACAGCATATACATATAAAGGGATGATGGTGCACTGTAAGGAACAAAAGAATATTTAATTAACAGTTTTGCGTATTGTTACAACAACACATACCAAATTTATAAGGATGCTAAGTATAGCGTAAGCTATTGGCTATAGGAGCTATTATTATCTAAGTTTAAAGGAACTAATAAACCAGCTCGCAGATTAGATATTAAAGATAATAAATTTAACATAGGCGAAGTATTTACTAATAATAAGGCAATAAAGGCAGCTTACTAGGAGCATATAAACCTTAGAGAAGTTAAAATAGAAGTAGAGATTAAGACTATTATAGAACAGGGTTCAGTAACGGGTATTGCAATACCATTAAATACAATTTCTATTACTTTACAAAATAATAGGAGTAACGTTTAGAAGAAACTAAGCAAGCAGATAACTGCTAGTGCTAGCTCATTACTTAATAAAGGCAAAAGGCTATAGGCTTAAGATTCTTATAAAGAGATAAGAGAAGCTTAAGACTTTTAAAACAAGATAAGATACACCTAAGCACCTATAACGGACAAAACCCGATGGGAAAGGGTAGCAACTTAGTTTAGTGACAAACAAATAAGTATAGGACGCAAGTTCAAGAACTATAAGTTTGGGGAATAAGTAAGAACGTTAGCAATCCTAGGTAAATATAGTATTCAGCCTAAAGATCAAACAGTTAATACCAGGATTAAAAAACAAAATAACTACAAAGATCTAGCTGTAAGACGTAGAAAACAAGAAACTATAGATAAGTTTAGGACAAGAATTATTATATAGTAAGAGCAAAAGCTAAATAAGAGGTTAGCTATACCAGGTTATATAAGGGACAGAGCACCTATGCAAAGAATTACTAATAGGCTGAGTATAGGGACACCTAGGGTAAAATAGTTAGATAAACTGGAACAAGAAGAGGATCTAGATATTCTAACTAAATTTAAAGAAAGATATACTAAAGGATGTCACAATACAGCAATAATAAGGTACTTTCTAACAGATAGACCATACACACTAAACCAGTTATATGGAAAGTGGTATAGGCAATGATATAATAATAAATGGGCAGATTTTTATATGTGGCTGGATAAAAAGGTTGTCTAAGACTAACCCATTACGGAGAAACGCATAAGTTATATTAAAGAAGCATTAATTATAATATTAAGGAACCTAGAAGAAGGATCTAGGGACTAGAGAAGCGAGTAATAAATCTTAGTACCTATAGCAGAAATACCAGTGGTTAGGTTAACCAGGTATAGGTTTAAACTTAAGAACAAAGACAAACTAAGAGTTAACCTAAAACATGCAGCGCATTATATACTATCGTGGATAGCTTATATGGATAATATATATAATATGCATAGAGCACCTAAAGATAGGAACCAGAAGTACCTAATAAGGATATATTGGGTACCAGAGGAAAAGTGGTTCAGAAATGCTAAGTATATATATAGTTGGCACCCAGTAGAAGTACAAGGTTAAGGAGACTTAATACTTTAACTAGGAAGATTCCTTATAGAAGAATACCTAGATGGATAATAGTAGTAGAAGTGCCTAGAGAACACTTATCTATAGCACGTAGAGAAAAAGAAATAAACTAAGTATTAGCCAAAGTTGGACTAAGTATAGGTAGGATTAAGCAGCTAATAGTTAGGAAAAGAGGAGGTGTATGGGACTAGAGGGAACTAATATTAGAGCCTTAGACCCTTAAAGAAATTTAAGGTTAGTACCTAAATTTAAGAGCTAAGTGGTAAGATTAGCAGTTTAAAGCGTTAGTAGACAGTAGAGCAACTAGGAACCATATATTACTAAAGGCAGTAGAAAGGATAGGGTTACCATATAGACAAAAGGAACACCTGTATCTACTTATAACAATTTTAGGAGATTAGATAGCCTATAGAGGAGGCATTATTAATCTTAAAATAGGACCTATTTAGATAACTATTAAAGGGAAACCAGTCAGAATGTCTTTTAATATCCTACTATTAGGATAGGATGAGGTGATACTAGGAATGCCTTGGTTATAGGAGTACAATCTAAAGATTAATTAGGTTATAGGTTAGGTCGATATTAAGAATATATAATGGCATAAAGTGCAATAATAAGCCAAGTTGGTATGGTACTAGGTCGGAGCGACATACAAAGAGACTAAGTAAGGCTTAAGTTATGTATTAAAAAGATACCATAAGTATAGTAAAAAGTTATAGTTACTAGAAAGTGAGAAGCTGTTAGAATATATAGCATGGGACTATAAAATAGAATTAGAAGAGGGAATAAGTCTAAAGTTCTTTCTAATCTACAAGCTTACTAAAACGGAGTTAGTAGCGCTTAAAGAGTTTATCCAGGAGAACTTATGAAAGGGATACATTAGACTATTATAGTCATTAGTAGGATATCCAGTACTATTTATCCTAAAGAAAAATAGAAAACTTAGGATGTATATAGACTATAAATAGTTAAACAGCATCACCAGGAAGGATAGGTATCCTTTACCCTTAATTAGCGAAATCTAAGATAGGATCAGCAACGCAAAGATCTTTATAAAGATAGATCTAAGATAGGCGTACTATTAGATTAGGATTAAGGAAGGCGATAAGTAGAAGGCAGCCTTTAGGTTAAAGGAAGGACTATACAAGCTATTAGTTATGCAATTTAGGCTTATAAACGCACTAGCAATATTCTAGAAGCGAATTAATAGTGTATTAGGAGAACACCTAGATGAATTTGTTATGGTATACCTTAATGACATTATTATCTACTTAAAGAGTAAGGAAGAACACAGAGAACACATTAAGTAGGTCTTAAAGAGACTACAAGAAGAACAGATGCTAGTAGTAATTAAAAAATACAAGTTCTTTACTAGGAAGACTGATTTTATTAAATTTATTATTAAACTAGGCCAACTTAGCATAGATCTAAAGAAGATCAAGGCTATAGTGAATTGGCAAGAACTAGAGAATGTTATATAGTTAAAATCATTTCTAGGGTTTTGCAATTACTATAGAAGGTTTATAGCGCAATAGTTATAGGATATTAAGCCATTTACGCGGTTAATAAAGAAAGAAGAACTATGGGTATAGGGAAAGGAGTAATAAGAACTATTTAAGAGAATTAAAGAGTTGTTTACTTAGGAGCTAGTACTTAAGATCTATTAACCAGGTCTAAAGACGGTTATAGAAATAGATGCATTAGACTTTGCACTAGGGGTATACTTTATATAGAAATATTAAGATGGATAGCACCTAGTGGCATACTATAGTTGGAAGATGACACTACTAGAGTTAAACTATGACATCTATAATAAGAAGTTATTAGGTATAGTTATAGCACTTAAAAAATAGAGAGTATTCTTACAAGGCATAGAGAAACCATTTATAGTTAAGACAGACTATAAAAACCTTATAGGATTCCTAATAACAAAGGAACTTAACTAAAGATAGGTTAGATAGGCGGAAATGCTTATAGAATACTATTTTGAAATTTAGTATACCAAGGGTACAGATAATATACGAGCAGACGCTCTAAGTAGAAAGGCTGAACTATAAAGTAATAAGAAGCTATTAGGAGCTTTATTATAAAAGAATTAAGACGGATTAATCAGGTATAATTATCCAAAGATTACAGCGACTAAGGAAAGTTAGATCTATAAATTACTAAAGAGTAATTAAATATAGAAGATCTAAGAAGTATAGAAAGAGGATTTAGACTTAAAGCAATATATAAATAGAGAAGCAACGTATATGCCTAAGTCTATTATAGAAGAATTTGTTAAGGAATTCTATAAGGGAATAATATAAGGACACAATGGAGCTATAGGCTTAGTGTTAAGACTTTAAGAGGAGTACATTATTTAAGGAATCTGGGGACTAGTAAGATAAGTTATAAAGGAATGTCTAGATTGCTAAAGAAACAAACTGATAAGGCATAAGCCGTATGGAGGGCTATAACCTGTTAAGACACTAGGAAGACTATAGGAGGTTATATTATAGGACTTTATTATTAAGTTACTAAAGTTAAGAGATCCTATTATAGGACAGGATTATAATGTGATCTTAGTAATAGTAGATAAGCTAATAAAGTAGGGATACTTTATAGCATGCACTAAAGAGATATTAGTAGAAGATGTCGCTAGAATCTATATAAAGGAAGTATTTGTAAGACATAGAGCACTAGACAAGATTATATTAGATAGAGATCTAAGATTTATAGTAGCATTTTAGGAAGTGTTTCTGGCAGAATAAGGGGTTTGCGTAGTAACATCTATAGCATATTATCCGCAGACGGACGGATAAATAGAAAGACTAAACTAGACACTAGAGCAGTATCTAAGGCATTATATTAATTATATATAGAACAATTGGGTATTGCTATTACCAGTTATATAGTTTGCATATAATGCAACACCATAAGAAGGAATGGGGACATTACTATTTAAGGCAAATTACGGATATAAGCTAAGAATGTTATTATCGCCACATTAAGCAAAAAAGATGAGTAGCACAGCTAAGTAAAGGATAGAGATGTTAATGAATCTTTATATAGACCTTAAAGAAATAGCTAAACTAGTATAAGAACGAATAAAAAGGTACTATAATGCTAGGAGATCTAAGGGACCAGATCTTAAGGAGGGGGATAAAGTATAGTTACTATATAAAAATTTTAAGAGTTGACGACCAAGTAAGAAGTTGGACTATATTAGACTAGGACCTTTTAAAATTAAGTAAAGAATTTTATTGGTTATATATAAGTTAAACCTACTAGCTAAAATGAAAATCTACCCTATATAACACGTTGTAATGCTAGAGCTAGTATATAGGAATATTAAACCACTAGTCTATAAGGCAGATATATATAGAGGATAAGAGGAAGACAAATGGCAAGTTTTGAAGATTATTAGTCATAAGGATGTAGATGACAAAATGTGGTATAAAGTAAAGTGGATAGGCTATAGTGAGACTACCTAGGAATTACTAAGCAACCTAAGAAACGCTATGGGAAAGGTATGGGAGTATTAGAAGAAAGTAGGTTAGGCAGTATTAATAAAGAAGAATTACTAAAGAATAAGTTACCTAAGGGGGACCTAAGAGGAGTAATTGCTAAGCTACTTGGAGTTGTTTCCCTTATAGGAGGAAAGCTAATCCTTTTGTTACCTAGCTTAGATAAACCCTGTTAAACCAGTTTCTACTCCTTGGAACGGACCTTCTTATAGACATATTTAAGACGTTAAAGACGAGTATAAGCTAGGCGTTAAGCTTTAAGAACGCGTGCGGACTCTTCTAAGGCATATTAAACCTTAAGTAGCGTGGAGGCCAGCTTACCGTTAAGCTTTATAGCGGTAGATTAAATATGAGACCCTATAATAAGTTACTTAGGGAACTTAAAGACTGTTAAGAGTTATAGGACGCGTATATTTAGCATTAGAAATAGAGCGAATGTTATAAAACAATTGAACGTTTGCTTTGGTATACTTAGAGCAAGAGAAGGGTTGTTAGGATGAAGGACTAGCTAGCGCAACGTATACTAACCCCTCTTTAGCGCAACGAGAGTAAGGGATCGCTATCACCTCGCCTAGAGACAGTATGGAGGAAACCGTATAAAGGCGACGCTTAACCTAGGAAAGAGAAGAAGAAGCTTTAGGTATAATAAGTAAGGATATTAACCAGACTGATTAAATGGACATTATACCTCTAGTGGACGACTTGGAGATGTTAGGAATCTTTAAGGACGAAAATAAAGAAAAGGGAGATGGTATTACAGACGCTTTAAGTACAATGTTATAACTACTTAGAGAAGAGTTAGTGGAAGCTAGTTGGTTAATATAGGCATAGTCCAGAATGGATCTGGTAGAACTATATAATAAGGAATGGTAACTAAGGTCACATGGTGTTAAATGTGTTAACTATGTTAAATGGAAGGGACGTTATGTTTAATACAGATAATATGTACCTTATGTATAAGAGAGGATTTCTTAGGAGTACGGTTGTATATTTAAAGGACCTCAGTCCCTACCATAGATAGTTCTCTCCTTGTAGTAAATCTTAGAATATAATTGGAGTTAATCTATTAGGCAACCACTCTACCAGTTGTTATTACGTTGTTGTTTTGTTCTTACCTATATACCTAGCCCAATAACAGAACCTACCGTAGTTCCTACTACAAGGTTCTGTTACATATATATCCAATTATATCCATAGGGTATTTTTATCTTTATGCTTAATAGGTAGCTTATCGTCTTTGCTATACTAGTACTCTATCTACTTGTCTAGGTACTTTAGGGATCTGGGCTTATTAGGGTATTAGTTATAAAACTCTTTAAGCTTTTAGGGGCAGCCTATAAAGTTCTAAGTAAGGTACTAGGTTAGGTCTAGATTGTAGCCTTTCCATTAAACACAATACTTTAGCATTCCCCTTGCAAGTTTATAGACTAGTATTTCTTTAATTTTCTATTTATTGTCGCTATTACCTTAAATTGGTAGAGGAGGTTTATTCTTTTATCTAAGTAAAGGGTCGTTTATAGCTTTCTATAGCTTATTTAATAAGAAGATAGGGTGGACCTTAATTAAATATAGGAGCTTTACTTTATATAAGTTGCCTATCTTCTTAAGGACCTTATATGGTCCTACTATCTAATAGTCTAGCTTATGGCTAGGCCATTCTGTCTTCTAGTTCTTTATTATAACCTAGACTATATCGCCTATAGTAAAGTTAGGCTCGCGCCTATACTTATTTGCCTACTATTCTATTAATTTTTAGGCCTTTTTTAGATTTATATAGGCTACTATCCAGGCTTCTTTTAAGTGCTTAGCGTACTACTAGGCTTCCTTATGGAATAGTTTTTCGCGTATAGTCTGGGGTCCTTCTAGTCTTTTTTAGTTAAAGCTTATATAGGGTAATTAGTCCATTTATAGTTAAATAGGGGCAAATTTAGTAGAGTTATAGGGTAGGGTTGCTAAGGCATAGTCTATTAGGGGTAATAGTTTAACCTAGTTATCCTAAAAGTAGTTAACAAAAGGCCGGAGTCTCTAGTTTAAATATTAATTTATAATCTCTGTCTAGCTATCTATTTGGGGGTAGTATACTATAAAGAGCTTTAGCCTAATACCTAGGATCTGGATAAACTTGTTTTAAAAAGCCAATATAAACTACGGCCTATAATTGGATATAATAGTATCTAGTAGTCTATAAATTTGGTAGACGTAGTAGATATACAGTTAGGCCGCCTCTTTAGCATTAATATTTTTATAATAGGGAATTAAGAACGGGCGCTTTCTAAAGTGGTTAATTAGAATTATAACTATATTATATCCGTTATAATCTATAGGTAGCTTATAGAAATCTATAAAGATATACTGCTAGGGGCGTTTTAGTATTAGGAGCGGTTTTATAGTCCTAGGGTCTTATCTTAGGGGATTATAAATCTATAGTAGCCGTTGTAGTTCTATACGTAACAGTTAATATTTATAACTATTCTAGGCTAGTAGTAATGGTTATTAATAATCTTATAAGTCTTATTCTTTTTAGGGTAGGCCGTAGAGACCTAGGTATATGCTTTGGCGATAATTTAAGTCTATAAGTTATATTCCTCTACTACTACTAGCCGCTTATAGTGCTTAAGCAGTCTATTTTTAAAGGACTATAGGCTTATAACGTCCTTTGTCTTTTAATATACTCCTATAAAGAAGAGGCCGTATAGTTTACCCACAGAAGTTTATTAATAAGGTTAAGTTCCATAGAGTCTATAGGATATATCTTGGCGTTTAAAGGGTTTATATTTAGTTCTGCCTATATCTAGGGGTTAAGGTGCTCTAGTTATAGTAGCATCTAGGTCCGTAATAAGATCTTTATAGCTATTTAGTTATCTAGGTCTTATCTACGCCTTATAAGGGCATCCGCATAGTTTATAGTGCCTGCCTATATATAATTAAGAAGTTAAACTAAGATAGGACGTCCGCTTATTACACCTACATTAGGATTTTGTTGGCGACAGTAATTTGCTCCAACTGCTAGTAAAATGCGCAGTTGGCTGGCCGTTGGCGGATTTTACCGATTTGCTTAATAAGCCTATATCAAAATCTTTTAATAAGCGATCTGCGCGCAATCTGCGCGCAACCTATGCAATTAACAACTTACCTACGCAATTTACGCAACCCGCGTAAATAGCACCAAACAGTTTTAAAATGCGCAAACTATAATAAACAATTTAATATAGTAATTAAAGCTCTAGAGATTAAAAGACTTTTAAAAGTATATAGTGTATATAATAATAATTTATTATTTAACGTCTGATTTGGATCCCTATTAGGCCTACGCAGACTACTTCTTTATATAGTGTATATTATAGTTAAAGAAGCAAAAATACTATAGAAGGGTAAATCGCCCTATAGTTTTTTTAATTATATATAGAAGGCTAAAGTCTTTATATATATTTTATTTAGGCAAGTTTTAAAGGCATAGACATAATATACCACCCTATTATATAAAGTTTTGTAAGGCTATTGCCCAGGTGTACAGTAGGGAGTAGGCAAGCCGAGTATGAGTCACAAGGAGAGTCAATGGAAGAGGACAATATGGTAATAAGGGTAGGTATGGCAATACCCTAGTACTAAAAGAGAGAGACGAACCGATAAGGAGGGAAGGGCTATAAGCCCAAGGGAGCTTATAAGGAGGTGCTAAGGGCTAGCCAAAGGCTAGCCTTGGCAGCCGCCAAAAGATCCCTTACAAGTTTATACTTATTTAATTAACTCTCTCTTATAAGCCTTACTAAAGCCTAAAATATACCTAATATTTAATTAAACGTCCTCCTATTAGTATTAAGCATTACGCCTTACTATAATATAGTAAAGGTAATTATATTATATAGGAAACTGCCAGTTAGCAGCACTACTACCTACTAAAAAGACCACCCTAGGTACTAGATTAGTAAAAGCATAGCTAATAAACTTAGTGTTGGGAATAAGGCAAGCGGTCGTCACGTGACGCCGCGGCACTAGCGTGGCGAGGAGCCTTAAGCTCCTCGCCCTTCCTCATTCCAAAGATATCAAGCTTTTAACCAACATCACTGTAACCTACTTAAGTAGTCGTTATTAGTAAGTCACCCTATATAACTAATACTAATCAGTAGTTAAATACACAGTCAACCATAGAGCAGCTAGGTTTTCAAATAGAAGAGACAGTCTCGTGCAGGGGTGCCATATGCGCTTATATAGAATGGATCCCGGCAATACTGTGCTACCTTAGATTTGCGGAAAACTAGTAATAGAAGTGTCACTGAGTACTAGGAGATACTAAGTTACGTCTATTACGCAGAATAACCGCGTTTATGAAGATTTGGTTAAGTACTTTAGGTCAGAAGTGTTACTAAACCTAGGGTCCTAAGTCAACGTCTAAAACGCGTTAAATAATATCTCAAATTGCCTACCTCTTAATAGCAAACCTACGAGATTCTATAAAACTGAAAACCCTATCTACCTTTAACCTATTATGGCGTTAACCTACCCAAAGAAGTATAAGGAAGACATTAACCTAAAGACATAGGACAAAGATATTGACCCTGTAAACGCTAAGCAAAAGGACCTGAACGGATTCTTATTATACTATATAGTACACTACACAGACAGCAAATATAACGACACTATGCTATGGTATTATATAAAGGAGGACTTTGTTAGATAGATAAAGGAAACATAGGCTCTTGTAAATAAGCTTATTATATAAAACTTCCGTAACTTCCTTTAAAAGAATGGAGTATTTGTCCCTATAGATGGAAGCGCTATTAAAGACAATATTTAGGAGTAAGTTATTAACATAAAAGAAGAGCATAAATGGACTCCATAAAAGATTAAGCACCAACTACGCACTATAAAGAAGCTCAACTTATAATAGAATCTAAATGATACACTAATAGAGACATGTTTAAATTCTATTGCTCCAGGCACAAGTTCTTATATTCTGTATCCATCACTTCTATTGTCTTTAGCTTCCTAGGATCTACCAATTTAACCTACAACTTTAACTACTAAATAAGAGCAAGTGCAAGATCCCCTTGCTTCGCAATTTAATAACCTTTAAACTCTATTATAGTAAGATTAGGTACTATGCCGTGTTCTATTAAGATCTATATCTCTACTATAGCCTATAAAGCAATCCCTACCTTAATCTTTAATGCAATTTTAATATAGCCTAATACCGCTTAGAGGCACCTTAAAAATGCTTATAGAGCTTATAAAGCTCTATTTAGACTAGAAAAAGAGGTTTAGCAGGGAACTATATAATATCCTTAATTTAAAGCTGCGCATCTTCTATAACTATTGCTAGAAGGTTAGACTAGAACCTAACCAATATTATAACACCTATTCTATTATGCTTAAGGGCCGCGCTAGTACCTTCTATTATAATTATTTAGTAGAAAAAGGATATAATTTTAACTAAATAATATATAAGACAAGATGCCACTTTAAAATAGAGGAGAATAAGCAGCAGTATATATTAGAGTGGAGAGAGACTACCTTCCTAAGGATTATTATAACAAACCCAGATGTCTTTTAACTTAATTATCTCTAAAAGCTCTTTAATTAACTTTAGATAATTTAGCGTGGTTTATCTAAATTATATTAAGAGGACTTTAGCCTACGCGATTAAATTATTAGCATATACTAAGGTGTTAAAGAATATAACCTTATTCTCTTTAATCCTGCAAATACTTATAAAGGAATATATACTTAATTAAGATCCTCTATTAGTACTACTCTGCGCTCTTAAGAAGTATAGTAATTTAATACCTAACCCTAACCTACTCCAATTAACCTAGCTAACTAATATAATTATAACTAGACTAACTAAATATATAATAGCCACAGTAGGGGATATAGTAGAGGGTATAATTAACGTCAACTACAAGGCAATCGTGGAGGTTTATTTTAGAGCAATTGTTAGAAAAAGTGCTATATTTATAAGAAGCTAAATTACTAGTTAACTAGGCACCCCCTTAATAGACAAAAGGAGGCATATAATAAGTTTCGCTAGAGCGCATAAAATATTAAAAACTAAAAGGCTACTATAGCCTACTTCTAAAGCTTCCTGGTTTAATATAAAGGCGAAGAAGATCTTAAGGGTAAGGTTAATAAGGCCAAATAGCTCCTTATAGATATAGAAATTAAGGACTACTCTCCTAACTAATACTTTACTAAGTATGGTAAGGTAAATAGTATATAAACCGTTGCTATCCTTAATAACCAATCTACGCTTCATTCTATTATAAAGTTAGATGTCTTTAATAAGCTAAAGGAAAGTTCTGCGTTCTCCTTTAACAATAAATACTCGGTAAACGTCTTCTATAGTATTATACTAGATACTAGAGCCGCAAGAGTATCTACAACAGGAGAACCTTAAGTTTAAGCTCTTTAGTAGCTTAATAGCTCTATTTAGATTAACTAATTAATAGTAGGCCAATATACAATTCGCTTTAGCAAGGGTACTATAATCTCTTTTAGCATAATTAAGGTCCAAACCCTATTAGGATATATTACTTTCTATATTATTTCCGCAAATACCCTATTTCTATTCTGTATCTAAAATATAGATAAGTTAGGCATTAAGCTAGATAACCTTAAGAATATACTTATTTAGGGAGATAATTAGGTGCCCATTATACGTAAATAGGGTCACCCTTAGTTACTCCTTTAATAGCCAGAAAGGAGCGTTACTTAGAGCCATTTAACTAAGTTAAAGTTATATTAACTACACCGTCACTTTGGCCACCTATTAGTTTATAAATTGCTTAGGGTTCTTTAGTAAGCAGGTTATAAAGTTAAGGCTAAAACAATTAAGCATTTTATAAAGTACTACTATTACTGCTAAATAAACCAGAAGTCCCCTAGCTAATTTAAGTTCACCCTTAAAGATAACTATAACTTTAACTTCTGTATTATTATTAACATTATATATCTTAGCGGCAAGCTAGTACTCTAAGTTGTTAACCTTTTAACCTCCTTTTAAGCCGCACGTTTCCTAAAGGATATATTAGCTAGGAACGTATAGAATACTCTTTAATTATACTAGATTAATGTCTACCTAAGACCCCCTAATTGAGTTATTTATAATATAGGAAGGAACTTTTTATCTTTAGAGTTTTGGTAATAGGCGAAGGCAATAGAAATTAAAGTTAAGGAAGTTCCTATTAAGGCACATAATAGTATTAGAAAAGTAAAATAATATTATACACCATTATAATAAGCATATAAGATTATTTTTTTGGAACTAGAGGGTGCTAGTAAAGAGCTTATCTTATAGATAGCTATTAAGGCTGTTAATAATTCCGCTGGCCTAGATAGGCTTATACCTATATTACTAGTCTTTAGCGCCTACCCTTAAATAACTAATAATTCTCTACTATCCCTATCTATTATATAATAAGTGGAGGCTATTCGCAAAGCAATAAAAGAGGTATAATATCTCTACGCTATACGCTAGGTTAATAACGCACTAGAAATAAGAAATGGCCTAAATACCTTAACTATACTTAATCTGCCACTCTAATCTAAGGTATATATATAGCGTAAAAAGGGAGGATAGTCAGGCCTATATAAACTTATTACAATTAATAGTTAGACTTGCACTCTTTAAATACCCTATAGACCCACTTAATTCCGCTTAACTATTATTAAGCCCTACTACAGAAATAATAGTTCTAAGCCTTTATAGGATACCCTAGAGGATACTCTAGAGAAGAACTATAATTAACATACTCTAAAAGGCAACTATAATCCTAATACAATTATAGTAGATATGCTATAACTATAACACAGTAGAGGTTGCCTAAAGGGATTATAAAATCGCTAACACCTTATTAATTTTAAAGAGCAATTTGTTACCACTATTAAGAGTAGAAATAAGTTATTAATAGCCTTTATAACAGCTAAAGAGAAGGCTAACTTTAAGCTCATAAAACAGCTCTAAAAAAAAGGCTGTATTATAACTTCAAGAGCTCCTTTCTAAATATCTAATAAGTAGGAGATTAACGGTCTTATTATAAAAGGAGTTTTTAAATTTAAGAAGTATAACCCTACTAAGTTTAATAGAGTTTGCATCTTTAAGTTAAGAATAGTTAATAAGATTAAAGGCAAAGCTATTAATACCCTATTTAAGAAGTTAAGACTGGTTATTTAAGGTTATAATAATAACGGTAAGGAAGTAATTCTTATATAATCCCCTATAATTTAATAAGCTAGTTAGCAAGTTATTATTATGCTAGCTCCCTCCTTAATAAAGAATAAAATAGCGGTTTATTTATAAAATATTACTTAGGCTTATACCCAATTAAAGATACGCCTTTAGCGCTTAATACTAGCATACCTTTTAAAGCAAATTCGCTACCAATATCCCAAAGATATAATTATAGTTGTACTTAAGCTATTATATAGAATTGCAGAGGTAGGAACTTATTAGTAGGCTACTTATAGCAAGCACTATAAAGAGAAGCTCTTAATAACTACTTCTATATTTAATCCCTGCTTCCTTATTATAACTACAGGAACTCTATTTAGAATTATTAGCATATAAACTAATAATATAATTATCTTAGGAGACAACCAATTCTTAGCTCTTAAAAAAGATAAGCTAGTAAAGGCAAATCTTATAGTAAAGCCAAAGGAAAAGCTTAATTTAACAATACTATTACTTTTTAATAGATGCATCCTCTCCCTAAATAAGGATTATATTGCTTTACGCCAGAAAGATTAAGGCAAGAAGATTAACATTATTAATATTAATTCTCCAAAGTAAGGATATATAGAGTAACGCGCTTATAGAGCTTATATTACTTCTATCTATTAACCTAAGGCTTTATTTAATTTCTCTATTACCGCTTAACACTAGGAACTAATTAAGGATAATGTTCTTACCCTAAATAAGCGTCTTTCCTAGCAAATAAACCATTTTAATTAGGGACTACTCTATATACCTATTAATCTTCCTACTACTAAGCTCTTTGTATTTATTAATAGATCGTTTATAAATAATAAAGATTTTAGCTCCTAGCTAGGATATAAGATTATTATTACAAATAAATCTACTAGAGAGAATAACTTTATAATTTACAGCAATCTTATCTATTAGAGCTTAACTAAGAGCAAGTATATTACCTAAAGCGTTCTAGCATTAGAGATATATAGAATAGTTAGTAGAGTTAATATAGCAATTACAATTAGAACTACCCTAAAGATAATTATAGATTAACTTAAACTCCCTATTATTTCTATAATTATATACACTAACTTATATTCCCTCTATAAGTATTTAGTTAAGCTTGGTACCATAAAGAAAAAGTGCCTTATAATTAATATTATAGTACTTTAGCAATCCTATAAATGGTAAGAACTCTTTAAGATCTAATAAATTAATAGCCAAGATAACCTAGTAGATATAATAATAAAGGCAAACCTAAACAAGACTCTAAAAACGTTTATTAATATAAACACTCTATATATATAGGTTAAAGATTAGGTTAAAAGGGAGTAGGAGTATAATAATCTATAGACCCTAATTCTAACTAGCCAATTAGGATTTTCTATCCCTAAAATAGAAAATTGCTATTAGCTCGCTTATAACTAGCGCCTTAGCGGCCATAATATAATATACGCCCACAACTTTAAGCAAGAAAGCACTATATGCTAAAATACAAAATTTAAAACAGTAGGACTTATATTATAATAGCAATAGTAAGTAAGGAGGATTGATATTTATTACACTAGCCAAGCAGTATTTGTATATAGATAGCAACTATAAAAGAAAAGTTGCCAGTGTTAGGAATAAGGCAAGTGGTTATCACATAACGCCACAACACTAGCGTAGCGAGGAGTCTTAAGCTCCTTACCCTTCCTCATTCTAAAGATATTAAGCTTTTAACCAATATCACTATAACCTACTTAAGTAGTTGTTATTAGTGAGTCACCCTATATAACCAACACTTAGTATACTCCTATTTATTAGACATAATTATATTTAATACCTACCTATTATTATACTACCCCTAATTATCCTCTCTAATTTTAAAGGTTTCCTTAAAGGTAGTAAAAAATACCTTTATATTAAACCTTTACTGCTCTAGCTGCCCTATGCTATTATTTAGTAAAAAGCTATATATCTAGTTAGTAGAAATAATGTCCTTCTCTACTACAGGCAGAGGTGGTTTTTTTAGTATAAAGATATTAACTTTTATAGTATATATCTATTAACGCATAAAAGAACTTAGGGTACCTTTAAGAATTTTTTAGAGTTCTTTTAGCGATATATTACAGGCGGACTTAACTATAGTGCTTAGCTTCTTAATAAGTAGCTAAAGTTAACTAAGTTAGGATTAAGCTTAGCTTTAATATCTACAAGAAACTATACCCTTTTATTTATAGTTATATCCTCTATTAAATTATCTAAATTATCTTTATATAGGTTATTAAATAGTATATAGATAGAGACTATATAGATTAGGGTAGTAGTTTGCCTTTTAACTACTAGTTTAAGAAGTAGTTAAACTGTTAGTTATATAGGGTGACTTACTAATAACAACTACTCAAGTAGGTTACAGTGATATTAGTTAATAGCTTCTTCTATTAAAATAAGGAAGGGTAAGGAGCTTAAAACTTCTCACTATACTAGTGCCGTAGCATTACGTAATAGCTGCTTACCTAATTCCTAACACTAGCAACTCTTCTTTTATAGTTGCCATCTATATATAAATACTACTTAACTAGTGTAACAAATATCAATCCTCTTTATTTACTATTGCTACTATAATATAAGTCTTGCTGTCCTAAAATTTGCCTTTTAGCACATAGTGCTTTCTTACTTAGAGTTACGGGTGGATATTATATTAGGGCCGCCAAGGCGCTAATTATAAGCGAGCCAATAGCAATTTTCTGTGCTGGGTATAGAAAATCCTAATTAGCTACTTTTAAATTACTATATCTCCTACTCCCTTTTAACCCAACCTTCAACTTATACACGCAGAGTATTTATATTAACGAACGTCTCTAGTGCCTTATTTAGGTTTACCTTTATTATTATATCTACTAGGTTATCTTAGCCATTAATCCACTAAATTTTAAAGAGTTCTTAATGCTTATAGGATTGCCAAAGTGCTATAATATTAATTATAAGACGCTTCTCCTTTGTAGTACCAAGCTTAACTAAACACTTATAGAGGGAATATAAGTTGGTGTATATAATTATAGGGATAATAGGGAGTTTAAGTTAATCTATAATTATCTTTAAGGTAGTTCCAATTACAATTACTATATTAACTCTGCTAACTATTCCATATATCTCTAATACTAGAACGCTTTAGGTAATATACTTACTCTTAGTTAAGCTCTAATAGATAAAATTACCGTAGATTATAAAGTTATTCTCTTTAGTAAATTTATTTATAATAATAATCTTATATCCTAGCTAGGAGCTAAAATCTTTATTATTTATAAATAATCCATTAATAAATATAAAGAGCTTAGCGGTAGGAAGATTAATAGGCATATAGAGTAGTCCCCAATCAAGATAGTTCATTTACTAGGAAAGACGCTTATTTAGGGCAAGAACATTATCCTTAGTTAGTTCTTAGTATTAAGTAGTAATAAAGAGATTAAATAAAGCCTTAGGTTAACAAATAGAAGCAATATAAGCTCTACAAGCGCATTGCTCTATATATCCTTGCTTTAGAGAATTAACATTAATAATATTAATCTTCTTACCTTAATCTTTCTAGTGTAAAGTAATAGAATCCTTATTTAGGGAGAGGATACATCTATTAAAAAGTAATAGTATTATTAAATTAAGCTTTTCCTTTAGCTTTGCTATAAGATTTACCTTTACTAGCTTATCTTCTTTAAAAGCTAAGAATTGGTTATCTCCTAAAATAATTATATTATTAGTTTGCATGCTAACAATTCCAAATAGAGTTCCTATAGTTGTAATAAGGAAGCAGGGATTAAATATAGAAGTAGTTATTAAGAGCTTCTCTTTATAGTGCTTACTATAAGTAGCCTACTAATAAGTTCCTGCCTTTACGATTCTATATAATAGCTTAAGTATAACCATAATTATATCTTTAGGATATTAGTAGCGAATTTGCTCTAGAAGGTATACCAATATTAAGCGCTAAAGGCGCGTCTCTAATTGGGTATAGGCCTAAGTAATATCTCTTAAATAAACTACTATTCTATTCTTTATTAAGGAGGGAGCTAGCGCAATAATAACTTGCTAACTAGCTCATTAAATTATAGGGGATTATATAAAAATTACTTTCTTACCATTATTATTATAACCTTAAATAACTAGTCTTAACTTCTTAAATAGGGTGTTAGTAGCTTTGCCCTTAATCTTATTAACTATTCTTAACTTAAAAATACAAACTCTATTAAACTTAATAGGGTTATACTTCTTAAATTTAAAGACTCCTCTTATAATAAGACTATTAATCTCCTGCTTATTAGATGCTTAAAAAGGAGCTCCTAAAGTTATAATACAGCCTTCTTTTTAAAGCTATTTTGTAAGCTTAAAGTCAGCCTTCTCTTTAGCTATTATAAAGGCCATTAATAACTTATCTCTACTCTTAATAGCAGTAATAAATTGCTCTTCGAAATTAATAAGGTATTAGTAATTTTATAATCCCTTTAGGCAACCTCTACTATATTATAGTTGCAGCATATCTGCTATAATTATATTAGGATTATAGTCGCCTTCTAGAGTATATTAATTATAGTTCTCCTCTAGGGTATCCTTTAGGGCATCCTATAAAGGCTCAAAACTGTTGTTTCTATAATAGGGCTTAATAACAGTTAAGCAGAATTAAGTAGGTCTATAGGGCATCTAAAGAGTATAAGTCTAACCATTAATTGCAATAAGTTTATATAGGCCTAACTATCCTCCCTTTTTATGCTATATGTATACCTTAAATTAGAGTAGCAGATTAAGCGTAGTTAAGGTATTTAGGCCATTTCTTATTCCTAGTATATTGTTAACCTAGTGTATAGCATAGAGACGTCACACCTCTTTTATTGCTTTATAAATAGCCTCCACTTATTACATAATGGATAGGGATAGTAGAGAATTGTTAGTTATTTAAGGGTAGGCGCTAAAGACTAGTAATATAGGTATAAGCCTATCTGGGCTAGCGGAATTATTAACAGCCTTAACAGCTATCTATAAGATAAGCTCTTTACTAGCGCCCTCTAGTTCCAAAGAAATAATCTTATATGCTTGTTGTAATGGTGTATAATATTATTCTACTTTTCTAATACTATTGTGTGCCTTAACAGGGACTTCCTTAACCTTAATTTTTATTGCCTTTACCTATTACCGAAACTCTATAGATAAGAAGTTCCTTCCTATATTATAAATAACTTAATTAGGGGGTCCTAGGTAGATATTAATCTAGTATAATTAAAGAGTATCCTATATGTTCCTAGCTAATATATCCTTTAAAAAACGTGCAGCTTAAAAAAAGGTTAAGAGGTTAATAACTTAGAGTACTAGCTTACCGCTAAGATATATAATAATAATAATAATACAGAAGTTAAAGTTATAGTTATCTTTAAGGGTAAACTTAAATCAGCTAGGGAACTTCTAGTTTATTTAGTAGTAATAGCAGTACTTTATAAGATACTTAATTATCTTAGCCTTAACTTTATAACCTGCTTACTAAAGAACCCTAAGCAATCTATAAACTAATAGGTAACTAAAGTAACGGTATAGTTAACGTAACTCTAACTTAGTTAAATGGCTCTAAGTAATGCTCCTTTCTAGCTATTAAAGGAGTAACTAAGGGTAACCCTACTTGCGTATAACGGGCACCCAATTCTCTCCCTAAATAAGCATATTCTTAAGGTTATTAAGCTTAATACCTAATTTATCTATATTTTGGATATAGAATAGAAACGGGGTATTTGCAGGAATAATATAGAAAGTAATATATCCTAATAGAGTTTAAACCTTAATTGTGCCAAGGGAGATTATAGTACCCTTACTAAAGCAAATTATATATTAGCCTGCCGTTAATTAGTTAATCTAAACAAAGCTATTAAGCTACTAAAGAGCTTAAACTTAAGGTTCTCCTACTATAGATACTCCTGTGGCTCTAGTATCTAGTATAATACTATAGAAGATGTTTGCCAAGTATCTGTTATTAAAGGAGAACGCGGAACTTTCTTTTAGCTTATTAAAGATATCTAACTTTATAATAGAATAGAGCGTAGATTAATTGTTAAGGATAGCGATGGTTTATATGCCATTTACCTTACTATACTTAGTAAAGTATTAGTTAGGAGAGTAGTCCTTAATTTCTATATCCATAAGGAGCTATTTGGCCTTATTAACCTCACCCTTAAGATCTTCTTTGCCTTTATATTAAACCAGGAAGCTTTAGAAGTAGGCTATAGTAACCTTATAATTTCTAATGTTTTATACACTCTGGCGAAACTTATTATATGCCTCCTTTTATCTATTAAGAGGGTGCCTAGTTAACCAATAATTTGGCTTCTTATAAATATAGCATTTCTTCTATTAATTGTTTTAAGATAAACCTCCACAAGGACCTCTATAATTGCTTTATAGTTGACGTTAATTATACCCTCTACTATATCCCCTACCCTGGCCACTATATATTTAATCAGTCCAGTTATAATTATATTGGTTGGTTAGGTCAATTAAAGTAGGTTAAGGTTAAGTGTTAAATTGCTATACTTCTTAAAAGCGCAGAGCGGTGCTAATAGAGGATCTTAATTAAGCACACACTCCTTTATAAGTATTTGCAGAATTAAAGAGGGCAAGGTTGCATTCTTTAACACCTTAGTATATACTAATAACTTAATCGCGTAGGCTAAAGTCCTCTTAATATAATTTGGATAAACTATACTAAATTATCTAAAGTTGATTAAAGAGCTTTTAAAGATAGTCAAGTTAAGAGGCATCTAGGTTTATAGCAATAATTCTTAGAAAGGTAATCTCTCTCTACTCCAATATATACTGCTGCTTATTCTCTTCTGTTTTGAAGTGGCATCTTGTCTTATATATTATTTGGTTAAAATTATATCCTTTTCCTACCAAATAATTATAATAGAAGGTACTAGTGTGGCCCTTAAGCATAACGGAATAAGTGTTATAATATTGGTTAGGTTCTAGTTTAACCTTCTAGTAATAGTTATAAAAAATACGCAGCTTTAAATTAAGGATATTATATAGTTCCCTACTAAACCTCTTCTCCTGGTCCGAATAGAGTTTTATAAGCTCTATAAGCATTTTTAAGGTGCCTTTAAGCGGTATTAGGCTATATTAAAATTGCATTAGAGATTAAGGTAGGGATTGCTTTATAGGCTGCAGTGGAGATGTAGAGCTTAATAGAACACAGTATAGTACCTAATCTTCCTATGGCAGAGTTTAAAGGTTATTAAATTGCAAAGTAAGGGGGTCTTACGCTTGCTCTTAGGGGGCAGTAGTTAAAGTTATAGGTTGAATTAGTAGGAGTGATAGGTACGGCATATAAGAACTTGTGCCTGGAGCAATGGAATTAGAACGTGTCTCTATTAGTATATCATTTGGATTCCATTGTAAGTTGAGCTTCTTTATATTACATAGTTAGTGCTCAATCTCTTATGGAGTCCATTTGTGCTCTTCTTTTATGTTAATAACTTGCTCCTAAATATTATCTCTAATAGTATCTCTATCCATAGGGACAAATACTCTGTTCTCCTAAAGGAAGTTACAGAAGTTTTATACGATATTCTTCTTTGCGAGGGCCTATGTTTCCTTTATCTATCCAACAAAGTCCTCCTTTATGTAATACTATAGCACAGTATTATTGTATTCGCTATCTATATATTGTGCTATATAGTATAGTAAGAATCTATTTAGGTCCTGTTACTCGGCGTTTGTAGGGTTAATATCTTTGTCCTATATCTCTAGGTTAATGTTGTTCTTGTACTTCTTTGGGTAGGTTAACGCCATAATAGGAGTAGAATTAACGGGGTGTTGTACGTCAAAGGTAGGTAGGATTTTCGGCTTTATAGGATCTTATAGGTTTGCTGTTAAAAGGTAGGCAATTTAAGGCGTAGTTGACGCGTTTCGGACGTTAACTTAGGACCCTAGGTTTAGTAACACTTCTAACCTAAAGTACTTAACCAAATCTTCGTAAACGCAATTATTCTGCGTAATGGATGCAACTTGGTATCTCCTAGTACTTAGTGACACTTCTGTTACTGGTTTTCCGCAAGCCTAAGGTAGTATAGTATTGCTGGGAACCCCTACACAAGACTGTCTCTTCTGTCGATAACCTAGCTGCTCTATAGTTAACTGTGTGTTCAACTACTAATCAGTATTGGTTATATAGGGTAACTCACCAATAACAACTACTTGAGTAGGTTATAGTGATGTTGGTTAATAGCTTCTTCTATTGAAATAAGGAAGGGCGAGGAGCTTAAAACTCCTCGCCACGCTAGTGCCGCGGCGTTACGTAACGGCCGCTTGCCTAATTCCCGACATAAACCCTAATTTACTATTAATAAGGTAAAGCTTCCTAGTTAGTAAATAACTGGCTATATATATCTAGCTAGTAGTTAGTATTAGATTCTTAATAGTAATATTATACCAGATATAAACCTTAAGTAGTAACTCCGTAGAACTTATACATCTCTTTAGTACCATTTTTATATTTATTAATAGTATAATATAATATTGCAAATATAAAAGCAATAGTAGTACTAGTAAACTTTATAAAGTAGGCCTAAGTATAGTCTAACTACCTAATTGGGTTTTTACTAGTTCTATAAAATATATTAGTAATACTAGCAATAATAGCCTCTAACTAAAAGTAATTGTTTTTTGGCTATTTATATATTAGTATTAATATATATAATATAAAAGAACTACCTTTATAGGATTAAGAGCTATAAAGTTAAATTTTTCTAGTAAATTTAGCACCTTTTTTAAGACCTTAGATAAGTCACTAAAGCTAAAACTATAAACTTCCTTTATAATATAACGGGTATTTATAATAGCATAGTTCCAAAATTTTCTAATTACATTAAACAGCTAGTTAGTATTATTAAGAATTATTAGTTAGTATTATCCTATTATAGAAAAGGCCATATTACTTACTAGGTAACCTAGGGAGCTCTTGCTGCACCTAGCCCAAAAAGACCAAAACCAACCAAAAGAACCCTGAAAATCACCTAGAGAATCCCCCTAAGATGCATGCATCGCAGGGAAGGCACACGTTGAACGACGGTGGTTCGCACTTGCGCGCAACCGCCAGAACCACGCCCAGCAATAGCCCTCCATAATAAAGACGGGCGAATACCACACTATAAAGCGGAAATACCTCTATTAAGAAAGTATCTAATAAAATATAAAGCCTATTAGACGCGTCTAGTATCTAGAATTATAGGGGAGTAACCGTTAGTTATAACAAACTAATGCAGCTAGTAGAATAGCTCCGCCAGTCTAGTAAACCTTAGGCGCCCCTTTAGTAAACCCTTAATTAAATCCTCTAATAGCTAAGCAAAATTAAAAATAAACAAAAACCCCCTTTACTGGCGAACCGTACCTAGGCCGCTATAGCTGCGCTTTTATAGCACAGGGAACCCACCCCCTATAAGATAACAACTGGGTATATAATCACAATATAACCAAACATAGAAAAAGCAGAGGGGCTTAAGGGATAATCAGAAATAGAAGTTCTTATAAAGATTTATAAAGAGGTCCACAACGCTGTTATAGTCTAACACCTTAGGAGCGGAGACATTAGAGTTACCCTAAAGGACTAATAGGCAAAGGAACGAGCCGTAAGGGCAGGGGACAGGCTAGGTAAATATATTAGTATAAAAGTACTCCACAAGGATTACTTAGTTAAAGTCCTAGCAATTCCCATAAGCCTTAAAGTAGAAAAGGGACGCTAGGCAGATAATACAGTAATTATATAGGAGATAGTAAGATAAACGGAACACCTTATTTTAGGACTTAAGATCACCCAAATCCAATAGCTTTAATAGGAAAATGCAAACTAAGCATATAATAAGAATAATAAGAGGATATAAGGGTCGCTAGAGACTTGCTAGGGAGACGCTAAACGAACGCATAGCTCCCTTATTATTAGTATATATACACTAGGAATGCAAAAACTCCTTATCCAAAAAGGAATAATTATAAATGGCCTTATATACAACACAAGACTCTATAACTACAGACTACGCCTAGAACGATGCTATTGCTACACATAATAGGGACACACCCAAACCATATACGCAGTACAGGTGTGCTGCAGCCACTATATAGGCCCCTATAATATAAGACACTACTTAAACTAAGACCAAATAAAATGCGCAAACTGCCACCAAAGCACACACAAGGCGTAGAAGAGAGAAGACTGCATTAAATATAGGAGATAGAAGGTAAGGGCTTAACAACTGCAGGAATAACTACACGCTAGGTTATATAAATAGAAACAATAAGCGATAAGCTAGGGGGACGCAGGTGCCTTCCCAGCGTTTCCTACCTTTAGTAATAGGGGGCTAGGCCAGCTATCCCAAGCCTTAACAGGCTAGAAGCGGCGCCGCGCAATATTACCAGACTAAACAGGGACATAAGGGTTATAGGGAACACAGGGGTTATAGGGTACACAAGGGAAAGAACGCCCTATAGGAAAACCCCTATAGACATCCACAGTAAGCTTAAAACCAGGATAATTAAGAATTAGACTTAACACGGCAAATATAACATTTGTAGCCGACCTATAAAGGGCATATAGCCGACTAGTAAGATTAGGGGAAGAACTAGAGATAATAATAGATTTAGATATAGAAGCGCTAGTAGGAACATAAGACGCAGAAATAGAAAGCTCTATATAAAATAAGTAGCGACTAGGGTGTAGATATAAGAGACAGAAGTTCTAAATATCCTAAAGAAAGTGGAAATAAAAGAAGCGAGGAATGAAGGAGAGACAAAGAACCCTTACTAGAGGTCCGCCACCTATCCATTATATAGTATAACTGCGGCAATACAAACCACCATCTTATAAGGCCCCTACTAGACAGTCTAGACCCAAAGAAATACTATATCCTTGCTATATAAGAGCCGTATTATAATACCTACACACAATTAATATACTGCCCCTAAGGATTCCAGCTCTTATACAAACCAAAAGCAGTTATACACATATGCTTTATAATCAGCAAGGCTATCAGCCTGTCCTTATAGTTATAGCAGGCAATTAACCTAGATATTACAGTTATAACAATCTAGACATATAGGGGACCGGTATAAATTATTAATGTGTATAACCCTAGGGTTAAAGGCGTCCCATAAACAGAGAATATTATATTGGTAATAAGCTTACTAAAAACCAAAGGCATAGAGTCTATTCTATTAGGAGATATAAACCTCTACCACCTATAGTGGGGAGGTATCTATATTGCTACTAACTAATAGGTAGAGTGCCTACTAAGAGCTATAGATATCTAGGGCCTTAAGCCAGCCACCCCCCCAGGAGCAATTATATAGCAATAAGGCACTGCCAGAAGTACAATTAACCTTACATTTATAGACGAAGGCCTATACTAGAGACTTAAAAGGTGCAACCCTAAAGAAGAATAGGTACTCGCCTTAGACCATATCCCCATTCAGATATAACTAGATCTGGATATTAAGGCGCAACCAAACAGTAAAAGATACGCAATAAGGAAGCTTAAGACAGATAGTTTCCTTAGTATAGTTAAACAATAACTTTAAGACCTAGAAGAAATCCACCTAATACCAAATAAGCAAGGCTTATTAGCTACCCCTAAGGAAATTAACTAAAGACTAGAAAGGATCCAGGCAGTAATTAAAAATAGGCTAAAAGAGCACTACCTAGTCTCAAAACCGGGCCCCTACGCGTGACACGCGTGGTCTGTACAATGCGCGGTTCTTATTACTAGCCAACAACGAGTAAGAAGGAAATATATAAGCAGCCACAACCCTAAAGATAAGAGATAATACAAAGACACAAGAAACTAGTTAAAGAATACCCTAAAAAAAAAAGCAAGGAATAACTAGAGATGGTTTATAAATAAGTATACTTCTAACCTAAGCCTTCCCTATAATAAGGGCCTTTGGGCCATAGCAAAATGGTTAAAGAAAAAGGTAGGGCGCCTAGCAAAAGACCTACACCTACCACCCCTATAAAGAGCAGGGGAAACACAGGCCACTAATAATAATAATAAGAAGGTAAAGATCCTTATAGAAAGGTTCTTCCCCTAACCAGCTCTAGCAGACCTTAGTAATATTATAGGTAAAACACCAGTGACTTACCTACGGGTTAACAGCGACATAATAATAGAGGAAATAGCCAGAACCATTAGCCGCCTTTTAAATAATACAGCACTAGGACCAGATGGAATTCTAAATAAGGCCTTAAAAACCTATAGACCACTTATAGCACCTTAGCTTACAGATATAGCCAAAGTATGCTTTACTATAGGCTACTACCTATAATTTAGAAGATCCATAACAATAGTTATTTTATAAAAAGAAGGCAAAGCAGATTACTTAATCCCAGGAAGCTACCGCCCTATTACTTTAAAAAACACCCTTAGCAAAATCTTAGAAAGGGTAATAGTAGACTATATAGCAGATACGGCCAAGGAACACGCCCTATTACTATAAAGTTAAATAGGGGCAAGAAAGAACCGCTTAACACTATTAGTACTTACGCTACTCGCTACCACCATTAAGTCTACATGGGCGATGCGAAGGGACTTTGTAGTATTAATACTTAGCTTAGATATTAGTAGTGCCTATAATAACATACCCCATAAGCGCCTCCTATATATCCTTAGGGCAAAGGGCTTTCTAGAATAGATTATATAATTTATTTAAGGGTTTATAGGCCAGAAAGAAATATTACTAGTCTTTAGCGGATACCAGAGCCCCCCTATTATAGTCGTAATAGGAATACTATAAGGATCACCCCTCTCGTCTATACTCTTCCTTTTCTTTATAAGCAACCTACTCGACTCCTTTAAGGAAGGGGCAACCTAGGGAATAGGCTTTATTAACGATATAAACCTAATTACATACAGCCTAATAGCCGCAGAGAATTGCAGAACACTAGAGAAAGCCTATAATACCTATATAGAATAGGCAAAACGACATAAAGTCTAATTCTTACTAAAAAAATACCAGCTAATCCACTTTATAAGAAAACGCAACTAATCTATAGATCTCTAGCATGTAATTCATATTTAAGGCTTTAGGGGTTAACCAGTTTAAGGCCTAAGGGTATTAGGAGTATAGGTAGACAGCAAGCTCCAATAGAGCGCATATACGTCACAAGCGGCCCATAAGGGCCAAGCATAGTATATCGCAATATTCAGGATTGTTAATTCCATATAGGGTCCATGCTTCCAGAGGTCACGCCTACTATATACAGCAGTTGTCCGGCTAACCATAACATATAGATCCAGTATTTAGGCCATAGGAGAATCCAAAAAAGGCCCCCCTAAATCACTCCTTAAACCACTCTAAAAGGTCTAAATAGCTTGTCTCTAGAGTATAATAGGCAGGTATAAGCGAACAGCTACAGTACTACTTAAGAAGGAAGCTAATATCCCCCCCCCTATAATTATATATTAAAGCCGCTGCAATATAAAGGGTGCAAAGGGAGCGCAACTCTAATATTATAAAGTATATTAAGACACGCCTAAACAAACTATAGAGTAACCCTAGGGTGCCCCACAGGAGAACAAACCAACAACCCTAAAGTAGGGAAGATATATTAGAGAAACAGGTAAAGAAAGTAGAAAAAGAATAGTGCCGTATTAGGGCCCAGGCCTATATAGAGGAGAAAGGGAGACGCGTAAAAGATTAGCAAAGACAATAGTAAGAGAGAGAAAGAAGCTAAAGTAAAGTATAAAAGAGCACTAGAAAACTATCTACCGTAATATAACACTAATTAGACCAACACTAGAGAGGCATATAGGAGTTAAAGGTATAGAGGCTGTCTTAAGCAAGAGAAACCCAAGCCATAGTATAGTTAATACTATGGGGGGTAAACACCTAAGGGCTCTAAGAAGGCCTAACAAAGGCGGAAAATATAATAGCAACACTCTTAAGAACAGGAATAATAGGACTAAAAGATTAGCTCTACTGGGTGGGTATCCTAGTAGGTAGCCTAAGATATAAATATGGCTGGCTAAGACAGACACTAAAACACGTAATACTATTATGCCCCCTACGCACCAACCGAGAAGCAATGCTCTTAGTAGCTAGTATAGAAAACTATAATACACTACTCTTAATATAAAAAGGTCTTAAGGCGGTTACCTAGTGGCTTATTAGCCAAAATATACTAGACCAGTTCTAGGTTATAAAGGAAATAGTAATAGAAGGCAAAAGGGTAAGTACTAGGCGCCCCTTAATAACTCTACAGTAGTAGAGTTAAGTTTGCGATACTAGCACATCCATAGGCTTATTACGGCAGCAGTGGTTCCCAAGGAGGTCATAAAGTAAGGTAGTAGAGCACTATAGGTAACTCGCAGGCGCCCTATATACGAGTCCTAAAAGGCGGGGAGATGGATTACGGGGTTTTCTTATTTCTTAAATAGAGTTTTCTCCCTATATATAAATAAGAAGTAGTCCGCGTGGGCCTAATAGGGATCCAAATTGGACGTTAAGCAATGAATAATTATTATTATCCTATTATTCTAAAACTATTTAGGGTTTAATATACCTTTCTAGCAAACATTACGTTAGATACCTTTTAAGCATTTCTTTTTACAGTCTTTAGCTAAGTATTTACTGCCTTAAGCTATAAACTTTATATAATCCCTTCTATAATACTAGGATAGTAGTTAAACTATAGGTTAATACAATAACCCTTATAGCTACACTAATTAGTATATAGCCTTGCTAGAAGTACTAACCTATAGTATATATATATTAATTTATGCTTTCTTAGTATTTCCTCTTTAATATATTATAGTTCTAAAGTCTAGAGATATATTACTATCGACCAGATATCCGTGCACCGGTCATAGAAATCAAATAAGGACTCTGTCTATTGAAATGTGGTTCTAAGACCTCTATATATACATAAGGAAAGGTGTAGGAAAGGAAAGAGAAGGAGGGTAGGGGGTGGCAATAGAAATAAGGAGTAGGTGACCAAGTCAACGACTGACTTAACGACTGACTCAATAACTGAGTCAACGGGTAGGTAGCTGAGTCGGGGCAGTAAGGACCTAATTCGGGTCGACACACCCCCCCAGCTAACCAACTGGGTGACGATCAGCTAGATATACCTAAATAGGAAATATCCATAGTATTAAACCAAATAGAAACCATCTAAAAGAAAAACTTAATAAGGAAATTGTGCAAATTAGTTAAACAGTATAATCAAATCCAACTATAATAGAGTCTTGATATTAACCAAATTTAGTTATTAAATAAAGCCTTCATGCTTCTGCCTTAATAGGGCCTTTGTGAGACCGTTAGCCGTTATATTAGTAGTAGGAACCCACTTAATCACAATTAAGCCTTTCTAAACCTCTTGGCGAAGCTAGTGCTGGTAGATATCTATATAACAAAGCTTTGTGTTTAACTAAGGTCCGTTTTTGGTGAGTAGTTAAATTATCTGTTAATTATCGCAGCTAATTATATACTCCTCACTCGTATGGAGTCGCATATCTTAAAAGAAGCGCTGCTACCAAATTAATTCAGTAGCTGCGTTTAATAGAGCTTTAAGCTTAGCTTTAGTGCTTAATATTATAATAGTCTTCTGCTTAGTAGAGCGCCAGTTAATTGCTCCCCCAAATAGTGAAAATATGAAGCCTTCGGTGCTCTTCTAACTAACAGGATCATCGCCAAATGCAGCATCGCTTGCTTAGATAATAATCTGACTTCTAACATTCCTGCTTAAGTATTCAATTGCAAGAGTTTTCTTTTAATACAGGTATGCAATCGCTCAATTGGCTGCGGCTTTGTGCAGGGGTGATAGATTGCGAAGGAATTCTAAGAGCTTGCTTAAGGCTTAAGCGGCGTCAGGTCGTGTAATACAGGTGGTATAGAGTAGCGATCCGACCTTCCTTTAATACATATAGACCTGCTGCTCGGAGGCCTGTTCTGGATTAGGCAAGAGATCTTCCGTACTCATTAGTGTATATACTAGTTAAAAGTCTTTTAGATGGAAGGTGCTGGCGATCTTGTTAATATAGGAATCCTAGCAGAGCTAGAGCTTCCGTTAAGGTCAATTATAAAGGACTCTAATTCCTAAGAACTAAGTTAGTTCTCCTAGGTTCTTAATCTTATACTTTATCGTCAGCTGTTCCTTAAAGAGTTAAAGCTTTAGTAAGTCTTCTGTACGGCAGGCTGCCATAATATCGTCAATATAGAAGAACACGATTAGCCAGTTATTATAAAATAGACATGATTCTCTATTAACTACCGTCAGACCTAGGGACATTAGGGTAGTTAAGAACTTATTAAGCTAAAGCAGTGATAATCGTCGGAGGCCGTATAGAGCTCTTTAAAGGAGCAGACACCTGCCCTTCTGTTAAAAGCCATCTGGAAACTCAATATAGACTATCTCATTAATAAGGCTGTTGGCGAAGGCGTTAACTATATCGCACTACCAAGTCTCCAAATTAAATGCAGCGACAATCGCTATTATAGCTCTGAATATTTTTACTACAAGGGTTGCTGCATATGTGTTCTTTTCACTAAGTTATTATAAGTCACCTTGTATACAAAGACGGGCTTTAAATTTAACAAGATATCTATTAGTGTTAAACTTATAAGTAAACACCCAGGTAACGGGTATGACGTCGAGCGACGCTGTCTGTTTGACGGACTTGAATGTCCCTCGCTGCTTAAGATCATTGTATTCCTTATTGGCGGCTTCCATAAAGCCATCTTTATACGGGTGAGCTTAAAGCTCCTTCTAGCTACGTGGTAGTAGTAGAAGCTCGTCACAGTATAATTACTTCTGGTTATATCTAATTCCGGTAGTAAAGGCTCTATAGAAGGCAGAAAGGGTATCTGATTGCTTAATATCTATTAGGTAAGCTACTTAACGCATTAAAAGCTTCTTAGTTCTTTTACCTTCTATAATATTAACATCGCCTACATCGCCTATAATCTCCTATCTTGGATGGGCTTCTTCTTTAGGAATAAGTTTAAATCGGGGTCTTTAATTAATTAAGGAACTTAATAGCTCTATATTTATAGTATTTAATTGAGGTTCTGGCGTCTCAGCTAGGGTAGGGAGGCTAGGTGTAGAGTCGTCCTTTAAGGATTGTGGGCTGATTACGTTATTATCTTAATCTGTATTTTTATCAGCATCCACCTGTTAACTTCTACTACTATCCACCTTGTCCTCCTTATCTAACGTCTCGTCCTTCTTATCTAATATCTCGTCAAGCTCTTCCTGAAGCGTCCTATTGCTACTTAACATATTGATTACCTCCAAAATTTAATCAGCTCGTTTTTGGAGCAGATTCGCAAGATCTGGCTAACTGTCGTTATAGAGCAACTGCTTATTAAACGTCACGTCTCTTGTTTAAATCACCTTCTTTTCGCTAAGTATATAGACCCTATAGATGTTTGTTAACTGGTACCTAACTAGGTATCTAATATAAGCCCTTGGCTTAAGCTTTCGTGTATATAGGATGTTGTATTTAAGCGGGTAAGCTCTACAGCCGTATATTTATAGGTGAGCTATATTCGGCTTTAATGGCGAGAACCCTAGTACTGACTAAAGCTTTTTAAAAGGTGTTATTTAGCCAAGCTAGGCGTTTGGTGTCCGATTAATTAAATACGCTGCAGCTCTAGTAACCTCTAGCTATAGTTCTTCTAGTAGTCGAGCTTTAATTCGCATATACTAAGACTTAATAATAATCACCCCCCTAGAACATTCAGCAGAACCGTTCTAAGACTTTATATATAGGGCCGATTTCTCTAACAGTATTCCTTTTTAAGTCCTCCAAGCGTCAAACTTGCTACCTAGGGACGTTTCGCCATCGATTTAAATTATTGCGATTTTTAGGTCATACTGACGCTCCACCCTATTCAAATATCGTATGATTGCTTGCGTCGTTAACAACTTATAGGCAAAGGTCTCTACCTCGTTTATACACAGATATTTGTCATAGAAGTATATCGTCTAGATATAACCGTTGTACGCCATAATCTCTGGAAATAAGTCAATATGCACTCGGTAGAAGGGCCTAGTAGCCTTACTAGTAGGCGTTCTTCTTGATACAATTTTGTAAGCCTTGCTGACAGCACAGGTCTTATAGTCGATTGTCGCTGGACCTTAAAGTTTCGCACCACCTGCTTCCTAGGGTAAATGCTTAATCACGTCGGGTCCTACATGGCCCAGTCTCTTATACCAGAGTTCGCCTAATATTTCCTGATTAGGAAGGGGGTCTCGCGATTAGATTGCGAATGAGGCCTTACTTAGGGTCCTTGGTCGTGGTTTGTTATACTTAAGCGTCAATTGGTTATAATGGCTTTCGCAAAAGGCGAACGTCTTATGATCGTTCTTATAATACAGTAGGTTCCTTTTATTGTCCCACCATATATTCTTCTTATTAAACTTCTTCAGGCAGGCTAAATTTGTATAAAAGGCTGGTATATATACTGCGCTAGCTAAGAAGATCTTTCTGGGACCTGATGGCGTCTGGATAGTAATAACTGCCATCCCTACACCCTCAATCGGATCTATACCCGTTCCAGTATATACAAAGTCATTACTCGGTCAAAGCTCGTCGACGAACCTCAATCGATCGTTAATGACGTATATCGTGGTTCTGCTGTTAAGAATTACGCTGTCGCGTAGCTTGTAGTCAGTGCCTGCTTTGTAGGCGCCTATTTGATGTACTATAAAGGTACTATCGTCTTCCTTTTAACTTCCGTCTTGGTTTGGTGCAGCTTCCTTTTCTAAAGACTACTTCCTAACCTTCTCTAGTGTTCGCTTGTGCCATTCTAGGGCGTTAGCAATCTTTTCCTTAACCTTTTTGGCCGTAGCTTTGTCTAATTTCTAGTCCTTTAATTAAACCGACTTGTTAATATAAGGACAATCTTGGAACCAGTGAACAGCTCTATAGTAGCACGTCGGGGTATCCTTCTTCCGTGCTGACTTAGAAGGGGCAGGAGCCTTGTCCTTAGGAGCCTCGTCCTTAGGAGCCTTATTGATTAACTTGCCCTAAAAGCTTACTGTATTGGCACTAAACTAATCTCTATTCTTCTGCTAGGCAGTCTCTAATCTTCAATAGTCCCAATATATGTCAACTATTTAATATATGGATAACACATAGTCTTTGGCCTAGTCGTGTTTGTTAAATTCGACCCTCCACGTTAAGGCCTAATTTGGTAATACTGGCTCTACTGCTATTAGAAAGTCTCTAATTGCTCAGTCGCCTTATACGTCCGGCAGCTTGATCTTTTTACAGTCGTTATACGTCTTCTCCTACTGCTGTAGCCAGGCCTCGAAGTTCTGGTTCTTTAGGCCCTTTTTGACCTTGGCGTATTAAGTGGATAGGTAGAGCTAACATACTATATCGGTAGGGGCAACTCTCTCCTTAAGAGCCACCAGGGTGTTATACACTGAGTCGACACCTAGTATATAGGTGTTAAGGTTCCTGGTCACTATACCGGTAATATAGCTTCGCAGAGAGGTTAAAGCTGTCTTCTTCCTCTTGTATTCCTTCTCTGCCATCTTATATCTTTTATGGAGAATTCAAAGCTCGTCCTTCTCGTCCTTAGAGAGAGTTGTATAGGAGGTTGTTCCTGTCTTTACATCTAAAGGCTTAGGAAAGGCTGGTTTAATTAGTTAGGGCAACTAATCCTATTTAGTTGAGGGGTTAACGTATTTCTATACGTCTCCTGTTCAAGCTTAAAGTCTAATAAGGTTAATCCATTCGTCCCAGTTAGCTTAACTCGATAATATTACCGTTGTGGTAATAGTCTGGGTAGGTGGTTAAGAAGTTATATTAAAAGGTGCTTGCAGAAAGGATAAAGAATTTAATAAATAAGTAGCAATTTAATGAGGGGTATAATCAATTAAATAGATTAATTAAATCAATCAGTTGAACAGGGGTAATACGGCAAGCAACCCGGGCTTATAACTGTCGACCGGATATCCGTGCACCGGTTATAGGAATTGAATGAGGACTCTGTCTATTGAAATGTGGTTCTAAGACCTCTATATATACACAAGGAAAGGTGTAGGAAAGGAAAGAGAAGGACGGTAGGGGGTGGCAATGGAAACAGGGAGTAGGTGACCGAGTCAATGACTGACTCAACGACTGACTCAATGACTGAGTCAACGGGTAGGTAGCTGAGTCGGGGCAGTAAGGACCTGATTCGGGTCGACAATTACTCTATAGGCCGTCGAAATCGGACTCTGCACCTGTACGTGGTGACGGCTACGAACCTAGGTCTTTGAAGTTTAGACTCAGAGCCAACGCAGAGACGTCGCATAGCGTGCGATAGGACCTGGTGGTGGTTATAAGCGTTGGGGCGGTGGTGAAAAGTTTTCACATGGGATGGTGAGATCTCGAAAACCACCACTATTGGTACCCCTTCACGATAACAGCTACTACACTGTTCCCCTATTAAGGCACCTGTACGATCCAACATGGATGCATAGCATTTGATAGCATCCCCCGACCCCCAATAGAAAGCATCGACGACCTCTCACATTAACGAACGAGCGATTGTAAACGAACGAGCAGACGAACGAGCAAATATACGGCCCCTCCTAACCCCCAGGGCGATCGCCCGCGGAGCATGCGGTCACTCGCCGTTAACTACCAGGTAAACCTGGCAGCCTAGATTGCGACCCACGGTTTTCCTTATCTCCTTTTAACGGAGTGGTGACCCTTAGAAAGGGCCTAGCTGGGGCCTAGGCACAAAAGATACCTATAATATATCCCGCTGTCAGTATTACGGGAGTTAGAACGGATGAATCCCCCTTATGCCTTCGATAGGCCCTAGGGGGGGGGGAGGTATGGCGTATATGGCAATGGTCAAACAAGAGATAGCATACAGGGGATGGCCAAGATATGGGAAACAATAAGATAAGATACAGCGATCGATTAGCAAGGCCTAGCTGGGACGTAGTGAACCTCAGCTTTGGATAAGCTAGAGAAGGAAGTAGTGGTTCCCAAGGAGTTTGAATATCCAAGGAGGATAGGACGTAGCCGTAGGCCCGTAGGGCCGCCGCTACGGACGGACATGGCAAATTGGGGTTTTTCATCCTACTAAGGTGGCTTATAGGGTTTTTCCTCCCCCAACCCAACTGCAGGGTTTTCTTTATATAAACTATAAGTTTTCCCCCTGTGACGGAGTAGTCTGTGTGGGCTAGATGGGATCCGTATTAGATGTTAATCAAAGAGTCATTATTATATTACTCTATATTAATTTCTAGTAGGTTTGTTACTATTTTCTTTACTATCTAATATACTAACACTATCCTTATTGCTACTTAAGTCTATCCTTAGTGGGTATATACTAGCTAAGCGTTCTTTAGGGCTTAACAGCATTTCTGGTATATTTAAGGAGTTATAGTAATATAATAGTTAAGTACTTAGCCTAGTAGAAGATTAATACTAAATTAATTACTAGTAGGAGGGGGGGGGTGTAGTATTAGTATAGAGGGGAGGATTAGCGTTAGGTTAATTACTAGTAGGAAAAAAAGACATATTAATAGCGTAAAGGTAAGGAATTTGCCCCAGTCTTTAAGCTATATAAAGTTAAACTATAGTTTAACCACGCTTGTTCTTGCGATATAAGACGGTCTATAGAAATATATTAGTTCTAGGTTAATGTGCTCCTTAATAGTCTAATTAATATAGCCTTTTTATAGCTAGTTTAGCCTTAATTTATAGTAGTTTAGGAAAAATACCTTAATAAGGATATTTAGGTTCTAATGTAACGGAACCTTGTAGCAGGAACTATAGTGGGTCCTATTATTAGGCTAGGTATGTAGGTAAGAACGAATTAACAACATAATAATAACTAGTAGAGTGGTTGCCTAATAGATTAACTCCAATTGTATTCTAAGATTTACTATAAGGAGAGAACTATCTATAGTAGGGACTAAGGTCCTTTAAATATATAACTATACTCCTAAGAAATCCTCTCTTATACGTAAGGTATGTGTTATACGTATTATATATAGACGTATACTGCGTATACTCCGTACACTGCGTATAACATTATGTGACTCGCTTACCATTTCTCGTTATATAGTTTTACCGGCTCCATTCTGGACCGTGCCTATATTAACCAACTAGCTTCCTCCAACTCTTCTCCAAGTAGTTATAACATTGTACTTAAGCTGTCTGTAACACTATCTCCCTCCTTTTTATCTTTATCCTTAAAGATTTCTAACATCTCCAAGTCGTCTACTAGAGGTGTAATGTCCGTTTAATTAGTCTAGTTAATATCCCTACTTATTATACCTAAAGCCTCTTCTTCTTTACAAGCGCAATGCTGTGCTCGTACTATAGCTGCTATACTATTACTTAGTAAGATAATGTCGTCTCCGTATTCTTGTTATGCAAAAGTAGGGTTAGTATATATTGCAATAGCGAGTCCCTTGTTTTAATAACCCTTATTTTACTTAGAGTGCACTAAAGCAAATATTTAATTGTCCTATAACGTTCGCTCTGTTTCTAACGCTAAGTATGCGCGTCCTATAACTCTTAATAGTCTTCGAGTTCCCTAAGTAACTTATTATAGGGTCTTATATTTAATCTACTACTGCGAAGCTTAAGTCCAAGTTGGCCGCCATATATGCTAAACTCCACCGTTCTGCTAAAGAGACCGCTTAGGCCCTTAAGGCTTAGCGTTACTCCTTTAAGTCTTAACAGACTGCGTTCGCTTAGTTAACCCGTCTTAAAAAGGTTCGTAAGAAGGTTCGTTTTAAAGAGTGGAAACTTATAGAATAGGGCCTTTAGGAACTTGGTAACAAAAGAACAGACCTTCTTCCCGCTAAGAGGGAAACAACTCTAAGTAGCTTGGCAGGTACTCCTCTTGGGTCCCCCTTAGGTAACTTATTCTTTGGCGATCCTTTTTTATTAATACTACCTAACCCTTTCTCTTTTAATACTCCTGTATCTTTCCTATAGCGTTTTCTAGGTTGCTTAGTGGTTCCTAGGTAGTCTTACTATAGCTTATCCACTTTACTTTATACTATGTTTTGTTGTCTACATCCTTATAACTAATAATCTTTAAAACTTGCCATTTGTCTTCCTCTTGCCCTCTATACGTGTCTGCCTTATACGCTAGTGGTTTAATATCTCCGTGTGCTAGTTCTAGCATTGCAATGTATTATATAGGGTAGATCTTTATTTTAGCTAGTAAGTTTAACTTATATATAACTAATAAAATTCTCTATATAATTTTAAAAGGTCCTAGTCTGATATAGTCTAACTTCTTACTTGGTCGTCAATTCTTGAAATTTTTGTATAGTAGCTATACTTTATCTCCCTCCTTTAGATCTGGTCCCTCAGATCTCTTAGCATTATAGTACCTTTTCATTCGCTTTTATACTAGTTTAGCTGTTTCCGTAAGGTTTGCATAAAGGTTTATTAATGTCTCCATTCTTTATTTAGCTGTGCTACTTGTTTTCTTTGCTTGGCGTGGCAATAACGACGTTCTTGGCTTATACCTATAATTTACCTTAAATGGTGATGTCCCCATTTCTTCTTATAGTGTTGTATTGTATGCAAACTGTGTAACTGGTAATAACAATACCCAATTGTTTTATGCGTAATTAATATAATGCCTTAGATACTATTCTAGTGTCTAGTTTAGTCTTTCCGTTTGTCCGTCTGTCTTCGGATAATATACTATAGAAGTTACTGCGTAAACTCCCTATTCTGCCAGAAATACTTCCTAAAATACTGCTATAAATCTTGGATCTCTGTCTGATATAATCTTGTCTAATACTCTATATCTTACGAACACTTCCTTTATATAGATTCTAGTGATATCTTCTACTAATATCTCTTCCGTATATGCTATAAAGTATCCCCACTTTGTAAGCTTGTCTACTATTACTAAAATCGCATCGTGATCTTGTTCTGTGATAGGATCTCTTAACTTTGGTAACTTAATAATAAAGTCCCACGATATAACTTCCCATGGTCTTTATGGTACTTTAATAGGTTATAGCCCTCCGTACAGCTTATGCCTCGTTGGTTTGTTCCTTTAGTAATCTAGATATTTCTTTATAACTTGTTTGGCTAACCCCCAGATTCCTTAAATAATATATTCCTCTTAAAATCTTAACACTAGTCCTATAGACCTGTTGTGTCCTTGTGTTATTTCCTTATGGAATTCCTTAACAAATTCTTCTGTAATAGACTTAGGTATATATATTGCTTCTCTGTTTTCGTATTGCTCTAAGTCTAGATTCTCTACCTATGCTTTTTGGATCTTCTATATCTAATTACTCTTTAGTAATTTGTGGATCTGACTTTCCTTGGTTGCTGTAATCCTTAAATAATTATACCTAATTAATCCGTCTTAATCCTTTTGCAATAAAGCTCCTAATAGCTTTTTGTTACTTTATAGTTTAGCTTTTCTACTTAGAGCATTTGCTCGTGTATTATCTGTACCCTTAGTATACTAAATTTTGAAATGGTATTTTATAAGCATTTCCGCCTATCTAACCTGTCTTTGATTGAGTTTCTTTATTATTAGGAATCCTGTAAGGTTTTTATAGTCTATCTTAACTATAAATGGTTTCTCTATACCTTGTAAGAATGCTCTCTATTCCTTAAGTACTGTAACTATACCTAATAACTCCTTGTTGTAGATGTCGTAGTTTAACTCTAGTGGTGTCATTTTCCGACTATAGTACGCTACTGGATGCCATGCGTCCTGGTGCTTCTATAGCAAGTATACTCCTAGTATAAAGTCTAATGCGTCTGTCTTAATAACTGTTTCTAACTTTGGTTGATAGATCTTAAGGACTGGCTCTTAGGTAAACAACTCTTTAAGTTTCTAGAATAGCTTCTTCTACTTACTACCCCAAATCCACAGTTTCTCTTTCTTTGTTAGCCTTGTAAATGGCTTAATACTTTTTAACTACTATACTATAAACCTCCTATAGTAGTTATAAAACCCTAGAAATGACCTTAACTGCGTAACGTTCTCTGGTTCTTGCCAACTTACTATAGCTTTGACTTTCTTTGGGTCCATACTGATCTTTCCTAGTTTGATGATAAATCCTATAAAATCGGTTTTCCTTGTAAAGAACTCGCATTTCTTAATTACTATTGGCATCTGTTCTTCTTATAGTCTCTTTAAGACCTATTTAATATGTTCTCTGTGTTCTTCCCCATTCTCTAAGTAAATGATAATGTTGTTAAGATATGCTATAACAAACTTATCTAGGTGTTCTCCTAATACACTATTAATTTGCTTCTGGAACGTTGCTAGTGCGTTTATAAGCCTGAATTGTATAACTAATGGTTTATATAGTCCTTCCTTTGACCTAAAGGCTGCCTTTTATTTGTCGCCTTTCTTGATTCTAATCTAATGGTACGCCTATCTTAGATCTACTTTTATAAAGACTTTTACGTTGCCTATCCTGTCTTAGATCTTACTAATTAAGGGTAAAGGATACCTATCCTTTCTAGTAATGCTGTTTAACTGTCTATAGTCTATACACACCCTAAGTTTTCCGTTTTTCTTTAGGATGAATAGTACTGGATATCCTGCTAATAACTGTAATAGTTTAATGTATCCCTTGCGTAAGTTCTCCTGGATAAACTCCTTAAGCGCTACTAACTCTATTTTAGTAAGCTTATAGATTGGAAAGAACCTTGGACTTGTTCCTTCTTCTAATTCTATTTTATGGTCCTATGCTGTATATTCTAACAGCTTTTCACTTTCTAGTAACTATAACTTTTTACTATACTTGTGGTATCTCTTTAGTACATAACTTAAGTCTTGCTTAGTCTCTTTATATGTCGCTCTGACTTGGTACTATACTAACTTGGTTTATTATCGCATCCTATATTGTTAAGTATTTTTAATATTGACCTAACCTGTAACCCAATCGATTTTTAGATTATACTCCTATAACTAAGGTATTCTTAGTATCGCCTCGTCCTGTCCCAATGGTAGGATATTAAAAGACATTCTAACTAGTCTCCCTTTGATAGTTAACTGAATAGGTCCTATTTTAAGATTAATAATACCCCCTCTATAGGCTATCTAATCTCCTAAAATCGTTGTAAGTGGATACGGGTGTTTCTTCTGTCTGTATAGTAACCCTATCCTTTCTACTGCTTTTGGTAATATGTGGTTCCTTATTGCTCCACTATCTATTAACGCTTTAAACTGCTGATCTTGCTACTTAACTTATAAGTTTAGGTGTCGTCCTTGAATTTCTTTAAGGGTCTAAGGCTCTAACACTGGTTCCCTCTAGTCCTATACGCCTCCCCTTTTTCTAACTGTTGGCTGCTAGATCCTGCTTATACTTAGTCCACTCTTAGCCAATACTTAGTTTGTTTCTTTTCCTTTATATGCCATAGATAAGTGTTCTCTGGGCACTCCTACTACTATTATCCGTCTAGGTATTCTTCCATAAGGAATCTTCCTGGTTAAAGTGTTAAGTCTCCTTAACCTTATATTTCTACTGGGTGCTATCTATGTATATACTTAGCGTTCCTAAACCGCCTTTCCTTAGGTGCCTAATATATTCTTATTAGGTACTTCCGGTTCTTATCTTTTAGTGCTCTATATATGTTACAGGTGTTATCCACACAAGCTATCTATAATAGTGTGTAATACGCTAGGTGACTTAGGTTAACTCTTAGTTTATTTTTGTCCTTAAGTTTAAACCTATACCTAATTAACCTAACCACTGGTATCTCTATTATAGGTACTAAGATTTATTATTCGCTTCTCTAGTCCCTAGATCCCTCTTCTAGGTTTTTTAACATTATAATTAATGCTCCCTTAATGTAACTTATGCGTTTTTCCGTAATGGGTTGGTCTTAGATAACTTTTTTATCTAGATATATATAAAAGTCTTTCTATTTATTGTTGTGTCGTTGCCTATACCACTTTCCGTACAACTGGTTTAGTGTATATAGTCTATTAGTTAGAAAGTACCTTGTTATTACTGCATTGTGATATTCTTTAGTATGTTTTTCTTTAAACCTAATTGGGATATCTAGATCCTTTTCTTATTCTAGCTCGTCTAACTACTTTGCCCTAGGTGTCCCTACACTTAGCCTATTAGTAACTCTTTATACGGGTGCTCTATCCCTTATATAACCTAGCATTGCTAACCTCTTATCTAGCTTTTGCTCTTGCTATATAATAATTCTTATTCTGAACTTATCTATAGTTTCTTGTTTTCTGCGTCTTATAGCTGGATCTTTATAGTTATCTTGCTTTTTAATCCTAGTATTAACTTTTTGATCTTTAGGCTGAATACTACATTTACCTGGGATTATTAATGTTCTTATTCGTTCCCTAAATGTAACGGGACTAGCCCAGTTACAGTAGGAATGTCTTGGTGAAACACTCGACAGATAAATTCCGACGCTTTGATCAAATTCTGCTAAATTCTGCCAAGTCGATCGAATTCTGCCGAATTCTGCTAGCTTGATTAACTTCTGCCAAGTTCTGCCAGATCAATCGAATTCTACCGAAGTCCGTCCGCGTGCGTATGTGCGTACGCATCGACCAAGACCCCTGACTATTTAATTACAAGATTCTCTAGTTATTCCTTTCTCTTCTTTACGCAACGTCTTGTTCTCTGCAAGAGCTATATACCCTTAGATTTAGATAGAATTTATATTATTCCTTTAAATCTTCCTTAAAGCCTCTTTGCGCCCTTATATTACGTTGCGTTAATACCACTACCCTCGAAATGGTAAACGAACTCAAATCCGCCACGTCAACCATTATGGCCCTAGTTAGGGAACAAATGACTATAATGTAATAGTCCTTTACGGATGCCTTGGCCCAGTAACGAGCTATACTAGAAGCCCAGCATTAGCAATTAATTAAAGCAATACGCAAAGAACTCTACGACGCTAAAGTACTTGCGTTGGAAACCCTAACAGCAACACCTGTAAACGAGATTGAGATAACTGTATATAAACCCGGCCCGTTAAATGCGAACCCTAAACCAGTAACGGTAACTTAACCCATACCTATAATAAACCTAGTACCTACTACGAAATTAGAAAAGCTTCCTGACCCTCTAATGTTTAATGGAAATTGAAATGACCTACGTCCCTTTATAACTAAGCTCTGTCTTAAACTTTTAACGAACTATAACTGATACCCTACCGAAGCTAGCAAGATTAGCTACGGGATATCTCATTTAAATAAAGACGCTGCACGAACTATGGACCTATTCTTCCATAACAGCACCTTTGTTAATTTTGAAACCTTTATCTCTCTATTAGAACAAATATATAATAACGCCAGCCGCGAACACACCGCTATTACCAAACTTAAAAACCTATAATAACGGAACCGAGAATTTACTAGCTTCTTTTCGGAATTTTTAGGCCTTATTGGCGAACTGGATTGGAATGAAGCCGCTAAAGTTGCTACTCTTTGACGAGCTATTTCGGATGAAATTAGAGCATAGTTGGTAGGCAGGGAACTGCCAAAGGACCTACCCGAATTTGCTACAATATGTTAACGAATCAATGAGGACCTTTGATACAATAAATAGACTCGTTCCCTGAAGCCAACCACACCTCGTATTTAAGACTCTACGAAACCGACATATACCCCAAAACGCGACCCTTCTCCGAAACCTACGCACGACCCTATAGACCTCGACGCCACTTGATCCTACGCACCCTTTATCTCGTTAGCAAAAAGACGAGATCACGAAATCTTTGCTGTGACCATGGAAGACATTAAGAAAGCACTAGAACCGAAACAGTACATTGATCCTCGACCTTTTGTACCTAAAGAGTACCACGATCTAATCGACGAGTTTGAAAAACGATTTACAGATCAACTAGCCCCGCACCAAGATAAGCACGATTTTAAGATAGAACTTGAGCCTAGTATAACACCAAAGTTCGGTCCGCTATACGGTATGTCACGAGAAGAACTGCTTATAATGCGATAATACCTTAACAAGTATTTAGAAAAAGGATTTATTCGCCCTAGTTAATCTCCATTCGCCTTACCTATACTATTTGTTAAAAAGCCAGGAGGAGGCTTAAGATTTTGTGTTAATTATTAAGCTCTAAACGCAATTATAATTCGAAACCGATATCCGATTCCCCTAATTCAAGAAACGCTCAACCGTTTGGCGAAGGCACGGTACTTCACAAAGCTTAACATAGTCGCTGCCTTTAATAAAATCCGTATATGTGAAGGAGATGAGAAGTACATAGCTTTTTGTATATAATAGGGACTCTTTAAATACCTAGTAATGCCGTTTGGCGTAAAAAACGGTCCCGGTATGTTTTAGCAATACGTTAATAATACGCTTTGTAAATTCCTTAATGTATTTGTTATTATGTATATTAACAATATCTTAATCTACTCGTCCTTGCTTTCTAAATATCGGAAATATATTAGAATGGTTCTTGAACGCCTACAAGATGCGGGCTTATAATATAATATTAAAAAATACAAGTTCCACGCGTCCAAGGTTATGTACTTAGGCTTAATTATATCCTGTAATAGAATTAAAATGGACCTGGAGAAAGTCGCCGCAATTATAAACTAGGGAAGCCCTAGTAATATATAAGATGTTTAAGGATTTCTAAGATTCGCAAACTTCTATTGTTGATTTATTAACCACTTCTTGGAAATTGCCTAGCCATTGGTAAACCTAATAAGAAAGAATATGAAATTTAAATGGACCACTAAATGCGAACAAGCTTTTAATGACCTAAAGTATTGTTTTATGACTGCTCTAATTCTTGCCCACTTCGACCCTAACCTTAAATACATTATTGAAATAGATTCGTCTGATTATGCACTAGGAGGAGTGTTATTGCAATATAATAAGAACGGCGAGCTACGTCCAGTAGCCTTTCTCTCTTAGAAACTCGCCCCTGCTAAATTAAACTATAAGATATACAATAAGGAACTACTTGCAATCATTAGATACTTTAAACAATGGTGTCCTAAGCTTAAAGGATCGTTGTTCCTAATACGCGTATTAACGGACCATAAGAACCTGCAGTACTTTATAACTATGAAATAATTAACGCAGTGCTAAATTCGTTAGGCCGAATACCTCTTATAATTTAACTTTAAGATTACGTATTAACCAGGCAAACTTAATTAGAAGCCTAATATATTAACACAATAATTACAGGACCTACCTGCGAACGCTTTAAATAAATGGATTACGAATTAATTACGGATCTTACTACCCCCTAAATGTTTTAAAAAGCTACGTCCTATATTCCTAGATGCGGAACTTAACAGAAATGAATTAGAAGTCAATAAATAGGAAATAGAAATTAATAAGCTAATAGAACACGAATATAAGAATAACGTATGGATAATAGATGTAATAAAAGCAATTTAAACAGGAAAACAACAGTATAAGGATATTATACTTGCTAAATGCGAAATTCGAAATAATCGATTGTACTATTAATAGAAGATAGTAGTTCCGAATTCCGAACCTTTATAATTTAAAATACTTAATTTTGTACACAACTCCCCTATAGCAGGGTATCCTGGCCGTGCGAAGACCTATAAGATTGTTTAATAAGTATACTACTAGCCTATAATACACAACTACGTACGAAAATACGTTCAAGTATATAGGATGTGCGTGCGTAGAAAGACCTCTTATGTAAAGAAGCAAGGAGTACTTTAACCGCTACCAATTCTAATACAAAGATGGCGCGACATCTTAATTGACTTTGTAGTCAACTTGCCTAGCAGTAATGGGTTTACGAATATTATAGTAGTTATTAACCGCCTTATAAAAATGCGACATATAATTCCCATGGACTTAATTAATACGATATTAGTAGCCAAATGTTTTATTAAGCACGTCTTTAAGCTACACGGACTTCCTAACTTAATAATATCCAACTGTGGAAGCCAGTTCGTTTCAGACTTCTGGCAAGCTCTATGCAAATAATTAAGCATTTAAACACGACTCTCAACTATATTTTATCTAGAGATAGATAGTTAAACCGAAATTGCGAACGCGATTATGGAACAATACCTATAAATATACTGCTCCTACCTGCAAGACAACTGGGAAAAATGGCTGCCTTTAGCTGAGTTTACTGCGAATAATACGATAAACGTATTAACAGGCGTAACGCCGTTCTACGCGACCTATGGATAAAACCCTTAACTCGGATTTGAACCACGACCTAAAATTAACATAATAGGACCCACGATTAAACGGATCCAGTTAATTAACGCGCATAACTTCGCTAATTAAATAAAGCAGTTAACAAAACTGTTACGAAGTGAATTAACGTATGCTTAAACGGTATAGGAATGGCATGCGAACAAAGAACGAGCTCCCGCATGGGACTTTAAGGAAGGTAATATAGCTTACCTAAATACACGAAATATACGGACTTAACGGCCCTTAAAGAAATTTAATTAGAAGTTTGCGGGCCTGTACTAAATTAAGAAGAAACTAAGCCCGTACGCCTATAAGCTTAAACTGCCGACTAAGATAAAAATATACCCGATATTTTACGTAAGCTTATTGCAACCTTTAAAAGATAATCCTATAACTTACAAAGTGCCGCCGCCACCTCCTGTAATTATTAATAACGGCAACGGTTCTTACTTTATTAACTTAATTAATAATATGCGATGGAAACCACAATCTAAACAATTCAAACTTCTTATTAAGTGGGAAGGATACAAAATATAAACCTGGGAAACCTATAACCAGATTAAGGCCGACGCGCCTACCTTAGTAAAAGAATTCCATAAAGACCATCCTTCGCGGCCTGCTCTGGCTAGATGGATATAATATAAAGGTAAACAATTACCACCTGACACGAATATACGAAACACAATAGCAGGAAACTCAAAATTAAAAAGAACTTAAAATATATTACAACGCTTATAACGCAATAAGTTATAAATTCTTAACTAAATTAAATTATTTTGAACCTTCGGCTAAAGGGGGGGGTACTGTAACGGGACTAGCCTAGTTACAGTAGGAATATCTTAGTAAAACACTCAATAGATAAATTCTAACGCTTTAATTAAATTCTGCTAAATTCTGCTAAGTTAATTGAATTCTGCCGAATTCTACTAGCTTAATTAACTTCTGCCAAGTTCTGCCAGATCAATCGAATTCTACCAAAGTCCGTCCATGTACGCATGTGCGCACGCATCGACCAAGACCCCTAACTATTTAATTATAAGATTCTCTGGTTATTCCTTTCTCTTCTTTACGCAACGTCTTGTTCTCTGCAAGAGCTATATACCCTTAGATTTAGATAG
>Ga0307507_10001720_pt1 | contig 48290 bp, 20 predicted proteins | sample 7_EM_MG_FD_207223 | JGI IMG/M metagenome (GOLD analysis project Ga0307507, IMG submission 207223) | Populus trichocarpa ectomycorrhiza microbial communities from riparian zone in the Pacific Northwest, United States - 7_EM | ecosystem: Host-associated > Plants > Roots > Unclassified | place...
GATATTATTAAGTTAGGGAGTCTATGCAGCTTAAAGACGTGTTTAACAAAATATTTAGCTACTAAGATAATATTAATTAAGTCCATAGGAATTATATATCGCATTTTTATAAGGCGGTTAACTACTACTATAATATTTATAAATCCGTTGCTGCTAGGTAAATCTACTACGAAGTTAATTAAGATATTACGCTATCTTTGCATTGGAATTAATAATGGTTAAAGTACTCCTTATTTCTTTATATAAGAAGTCTTTCCATAAATATATGTTCTGTATGCTTAAACGTATTTTCGCACATAGTCGTACATTATAGGCCAGTAATATACTTATTGGACTATCTCGTACGTTTTTGCACAGCTAGGATGTCCCACTATAGGAGAGTTGTATACAAATTTAAGTATCTTAAATTATAAAGGTTTGGAATTCGGGACTACCATATTCTGTTAATAGTATAGTTAATTGTTACAAATTTCGTATTTGGCGAGTATAATATCTTTATACTATTATTTTCCTGTTTAAATTGCTTCTATTATATCTGCTATCTATACGTCGTTCTTATATTTATATTCTATTAGCTTATTAATTTCTATTTCCTATTTATTAATTTCTAATTCGTTTCTATTAAGTTCCATATTTAGGAATATAGGATGTAGTTTCTTAAAATGTTTAGGGGGCAATAGGATCTATAATTGATTTATAATCCATTCATCTAAAGTATTCGCAGGTAGGTCTTATAATTGTTATATTAATGCGTTAGGCTTCTAATTAAGTTTACCTAGTTAGTATATAATCTTAAAGTCAAATTATAAGAGGTATTTGGCCTAACGAATTTGGCGTTGCGTTAATTACTTTATAGTTATAAAATACTGCAGGTTCTTGTGGTCCGTTAATACGCGTATTAGGAACAACAATCCTTTAAGTTCTAGACGCCATTGTTTAAAGTATCTAACAATTGCAAGTAGTTCCTTATTATATATTTTATAGTTTGATTCGGTAGGGGCAAGCTTTTAGGAGAGAAAGGCTACTAGACACAGCTCACCGTTCTTATTATACTGCAATAACACTCCCCCTAGGGCATGATTAGACGAGTCTGTTTTAATAATATATTTAAGGTTAGAGTCAAAGTAAGCGAGAATTGGGGTGGTTATAAAGTATTATTTTAAATTATTAAAAGCTTGTTTACATCTAGTAGTCTATTTAAATTTTATATTCTTTCTTATTAAGTTTACTAATAGTTAGGCAATTTTTAAGAAGTGGTTAATAAATTGACGGTAGAAATTTGCAAATCCTAGAAATTTTTAAATGTCTTATATGTTACTAGGGCTTCCCTAGTTTATAATAGCAGCGACCTTCTTAGGGTCCATTTTAATTCCGTTACGGGATATAATTAGGCCTAGGTATATAACTTCGGACATATAGAACTTATATTTCTTAATATTGCATTATAAACCCGCATCTCGCAAATATTTAAGGACTATTTAGATGTGTTTTTAATGCTTAAAAAGCGAAGATGAGTAGATTAAGATATTATTAATATACGCGGTAATAAATACATTAAGGAATTCACAAAGCGTATTATTAATATATTACTAAAACGTACTAGGACCGTTCTTTATACTAAACGGTATTACTAGGTATTTAAAGAGTCCCCATTATATATAAAAGGCTATGTACTTCTCGTCTCCTTCTTGGACGCGAATTCGATTAAAGGCAGCGACTATATTAAGCTTCGTAAAATATTATGCCTTTGCCAGGCAGTTGAGCGTCTCTTAAATTAAGGGGATTAGATATTGGTTTTAAATTATAATTATATTTAGAGCTTAATAATTAATATAGAATCTCAAGCCTCCTCCTAGCTTTTTAACGAATAGTATAGGTAAGGCGAATAGAGATTAACTAGGGCGAATAAATCCTTTTTCTAGATACTTATTAAGGTATTATTATATTATAAGCAGTTCTTCCCGTAATATACCGTATAGCGGTCCAAACTTTAGTGTTATATTAGGTTTAAGTTCTATTTTAAAATTATATACATCCTAATGCGGGGGTAGTTAGTCTGCGAATCTTTTCTTAAACTTATTAATTAGATTATGGTACTCTTTAGGCATAAGAGGTTAAGGGTTAATATATTACTTTAGTTCTAGTGCTTTTTTAATGTCTTCTATAGTTATAGTAAAGATTTTGTGGTCTTATTTTCGTGCTAACAAAATAAAAGGTGCGGCTTATATTATACGAATTTTAAGAGGTTTTGGCGTAATGTCTTCACATTCTTTACTACTATTGGTAGTTATAGCCGTATCATTTTGGTTCGGGGTCTGTGGTAGGGGCAGTTCGTATTATATCAAATTTAAATAATCTTATGTATGTTTATAGGGTTGGTGGTGTTTTAAGCAATAACTTTAGCAGTAGGTTGTGCGGAATTTTAGTATTTCTTTAACCCAGCTAATTAAAGGGTTGTGTCATTTTAGCTATCTATGTCCAAGTATTATCTTATATTACTTTAGGGGTATTACAAATAAGGAAACGTATTTAAGGTGTTTACCTATCCACATTTTCACGAGAGCGTAGTGCATTAATTCGCTATATATTAAGGGTTTGCTGTTAAAGCCTTATAGGCCTTAAGGCTTATTAAGTTTCTTTAAATTTAGGTATTAGGTTTTTGTGTAGTTTATATTAATAAAGCCTATACTGGTAGCTCCGCTATCTATAAGAATTTATACCTCTTTCTATTTTCCAAGTATTTGAATTTCGCTAAGTATATTAAGGGAGTTATATTATGTATTAGCGCTGGAAGAGCCTAGACACTTATACTCTTCCACTTTTTATCCTAAGGCGTGACTTGGCCCTAGGACGATTTGTTTTCTAAGTTAGCTAAGGGTAAGATGCTTTATAATAACTAGGTATAATTTATAGAACAAGTATAGGTTAAGGAGCGAGTACGGCTTAAAGAATAAGTGCGATTTAAGGAGTGGGTGCAATTTAAAGACCAGGAGGAACTACGGCGGACTTTTTTAAAAGGGTAAGTTCGGCAATTCCTTTAAATATATCCTTTTTTACCACATCCGAAGCATTCTCTATTTATAGCTTAAGTTCTTTGTTTATTGGTTCCTAAGGATATATAAGATTAAGTGGTATTAAGGTCCATAGGGTTATATATAGGACTTTTTAGGTTTGGAGAGGGATCGCGTTTTAGGGTATATATTAGTTTTGTAGAGTTTTAAATATAAGGCGTGGTCAGCTTTAGAGAACGAGTTTATTTATTATATTAAAGGTCCTTATTAATACGTTAACACATTATAGCGAATTTAGGCAGGTCTTTTGGCAGTTCTTTACCTACTAACTGGGCTCTAATCTTATCCAAAATAGCTTATTAAAGAGCAGTGACTTTAGCGGCTTTATTCTAATCCAGTTCGCTAATAAGGCTTAAAAATTCCGAAAAAAAGCTAGTAAATTCTCGGTTCCGTTGTTATAGGTTTTTAAGTTTAGTAACAGCTATATATTCGCGGCTGGCATTATTATATGTTTGTTCTAGTAGGGAGATAAAGATTTTAAAACTAACAAAGGTACCGTTATAGAAGAATGGATCTATAGTTTATACAGCGTCCTTACTTAAACGAGATATTCCATAGCTAATTTTGCTAGCTTTAGTAGGGTATTAGTTATAGTTCATTAAGAGTTTAAGACGGAGCTTGGTTATAAAGGGACATAGGTTATTTTAATTTCCATTAAATATTAGAGGATTAGGGAGCTTTTTGGATTTTATAATAGGTATTAAATTCGTTATAAATATAGGTTAAGTTACTATTACTAGTTTAAAGTTCGCGTTTAAGGGGCCAGGTTCAGATATAGTTATATTAATTTTATTTATAGGCGGTGTTAGGGTCTCTAACGTAAATGCTTAGACGTTACGGAGTTCTTTATAGAGTGCTTCTATTAATTACTAATACTAGGCTTCTAGTGCAGCCCGCTGCTAAGCTAAGGCATCCATAAAGGACTATTGCATTATAGTTAACTGTTCCCTAACTAGGGATATAATACTTATAGTTATCAAAGAGGATTCGGGTTCGTTTGCCATTTTAATAGTAGTTATTTTTTTTAACGCAACATAATGTTAGGGCGCGAAGAGGCTTTAGGGAAGATTTAAAGGAATAATATAAATTCTATCTAAATCTAAGGGTATATAGCTCTTGAAGAGAACAAGACGTTGCATAAAGAAGAGAAAGGAATAACCAGAGAATCTTGTAATTAAATAGTTAGGGGTCTTGGTCGATGCGTGCGCACGTACGCACGCGGACGGACTTTGGTAGAATTCGATTGATCTGGCAGAACTTGGCAGAAGTCAATCAAGGCGTCAAGTTTATCTGTCGAGTGTTTTACCGAGACATTCCTACTGTAACTAGGCTAGTCCTGTTACACGGAGCTTCTCTCCCTGTCTATAGCTACTGTTAAGATTATCTAGTAGTAGCGTTTCTTTAAGGCAATTGGCTTTAGTTTAGAACGTAAGTTTACCCTACTATGCAACAATATACAAATGATACAACTCCTAAGACAGGATACACCAAAGCTTAACACTAAGCTATGACATATCAACGTACATCAGCACTGGCTTAGACAGGAAGTCCAAGATAAAAAGATTAACGTACAATGGGTCCCTACAGATAAGATGCCTGCTAATAGTCTTACCAAGATCCTACCCCATTAAAGGTATAAGGCATGGATAAAGCAATTAAATTTAGTGGATATTCGATATTAAATTGCTACATTATTAAACAAAGACTCTTAAGCATCACCCTATCTCTCTATCTTTATTTATTTTCTATAGCTTTAACTACACCGTTAAATCTAGGGGGGTGTGTAACAGTTCACTAGCACTACGCTGAGATACAAGATCGTCGCCTGAGAGGCTCCGAGACAGGATTGACACTACCCTCGTATGTCTCGGATACGGTCAAATATTGAGTCATAGACTACGGAGTTCCGGGTCTACTTTCATGTATTTAGTTTACTTGATTTCCATAGATTTAGAATTAAGTCGTTCTTTTAATACCTACACTTGCACTGTTACACAAATGACTGTCGCGAATTAATTGAAGCCATTCTACAAGCCAAGTATCCTTTTCTATCACTGACCACCACTTCCATCTAGAAATGCTTTGTAATAGAGACCGGTCGTTCAAATCAAGGAACTAAAACGCGCCTTTCGAGTTACAATCTATTCACTCATTTGAACTAGTTTTGCTTTCAGCATTTTGACTTCTTTCTTAAGAGGTGGCTGTAGCTTTTTAAGCCCCGTATTTTCAGCCTTACTGAGATTGAGAACACTTAATGTGTTTGCGTCTTTCTCCTGCATCTTAGCATTCACCCGCGCCAATTATCTAGCAGAGTGCTTTTGCTCATAATAGATTTTTCCTCCTTTAGCTCGTTTTTTTTAACTCATTAGGCTTAACGGATAACGGCAGCGCCTAGAACAGTGTTGGGAAAGTGATATGATCCAGGCTCTTATAATGAAGCTAGAAGGTCGAATATAGGATGGCTGGCGATTGCATATAAAAGGACCCAGCTCCACCTTGGAGATAGTAAAGGCGTTAAAGATTCTATGCCTGAGATTCAACAAATAGGACTATAAATTTCACAGTATGAGACTAGTGGTTGTCAGTTATATAAGCATGATTATGATTCATATGTACTGGTAATGAAACCGATCTAGTACTAGATGTCGCCACTACAAAAAGGGGGGGTGGCCGAGCCGCTCCGGCTACACCCTTGTAGCGAATAGTTTGCATATACTTACTAGAAGGCAGAGACTGCGTCACGAGGTACAGCTACCTGGGTAAGGTTTGTGTGTTTGGTTAAGGCAGCATGGCAGAAATCGCTAAATAGGCCTGTACTATTAAAACATAGCCAAAATTAATTATAAAAAGTCGTGAATATAATGGCGAAGGCCTTGCTTTAGCTCTCTATAATATAGATAACAATAAAGAAGGTCTTTATTGTGGATATATGGATGGCAATTTGAGTTTAATGGGTGTGGCGAGACTGAACTTATAAACCTCACCCAGGTGCAGCTAGAGAGCAGGTTTAGTTATCATTGTGGTTAATGAGTGTGGCTAACCATTTGCTAAGTGCGTCAGAGTTGGATCCTTATATTCTAAGCGTACGCACAGCTATAGGCCTAACAGCCACAAGCTTGGCTTACTGATGACAAAAGTAAATTACACCGTGATGATTACGTAGGATATGCGGGGTCGCTTTGCACTAGCCAGGATTGGTAATTACTTTAATTGGAGGTACCAACTGGGGTGGCGACCTTTTATAAATTTGCGCGCAACAGCAGGCATAAAGCTGATAATGACTTCCTATTATCGTAATAAGGCTCTAAGGCTTAGATAAGACCCTTATATATATTATATAAGTGGTAAAAGCTTAATAGTGGTGCTGTAGCGAATAGAGATTGTTTCGCTATAAAAGAAGGCTCTGAGCGAATTAGGCGACAATGCGAATGTAATTTTTAGGTTAGAAAGGTCCTAAATGTTTAAAAGTAGCCATAGCACACTATTTATACATAATTTTAGTGAAACTTGGCGTGTGCGCAGAGTTATAGTTGCTTAAAGTCAAAGTACCCCTTATATTTTCCGGCACGGTGGGTTTTCCGCCACCTATGGAGGGACGTTGATTGATATACGGACCCCCACTGATTAAGTTTAGTTCCTTCCTGATTAAGTTATAATATCACATAAATTTAAGTTGCTTGCATCTACATTAGTGCGCGACCGCTGCGCGCCTATACCTAGTTAAAACATCACCTCACATTTACCTTTCCTATCCCCACCTCAGCCTCTAACTGTTGAGCGGCCGACACTTGGAGTAAGGCTGAATTAGCCTGTTGCCTGGCTTAGCAGCGGGGTAATCCGCCATAATTGCTATGTTGACCGAAAAGACCATTTATTAAATATTATGGCTACCGGGAAGTAAGCATTCCCCCCCTTTGGATTACTTTCTAGTTTTGTTCACCTCTCTTGCCTAAATAGCCTGTACTGCCGCCCCTGTGAGAGGTCGTTTCCCAGCGCTCGGGCGAGACAACAGCATTACCAAGACTCCCCTCGTCACCAAGAGTATTTGGAAGAGAACGTGTGCCGAAAATGTGACCGATATTTCGATAGCCCGAGCAATCTCAAACACGTAAGTGCGGGCCCGCTTAGTCCTTAGAAGTGTTTGATACTACGATTTATTTGCTAACATATCGGTAATCATCTCTAGCATAAAATGGTCCACTTGGACCCTTCCGTAGAGTGCTATGGCTGCTATAGAATATTCACCACCTACGCTGGCATGATAATCCACTTAGAGTCCGGAAGCTGCGACTCGGGCATCAACGTTCTGGACCTAAACGAATCTGCTGCCTTGTGTTATCAATGGAAACACTATATCGATGAAGAATATCGCGATGATATGGTTGAAGGTTACGATTTATATCTGGATTATATGGGTAATTACAATGGTAGTGTCTATCCATTCAAGTGCCCAACATGCGGCACCGGCTTTGCAAAGCTGTCGGGGCTTTTCCAACATATTGGTAGTCAAACCTGCGATCAGCGACTAAGGGATGGAGCAATAGGAAAGCTGATCAATTGGTTAGAGAGTCAGCATGGTAAAAGGTCGTGATAGTGTATTGGAGGGTTTTCCGATAACGAATATTGAATAGACTTGCTATTTACCTCTATTAACCATGCTCGATATAGGAACATGATACATACTCTGGCCACGCAAGATAACCGTCACCAGTGAACATAATGTGGTGGGGACATGTATGACCAGGGAACTTCGATAGCGATGTCAAGGAGTTTGAAGATGCGCGCATAAAGGACGTTGCCTTTTTAATAATTTATCTGAGTTGCATACCTCACCGACCTAAATCGATATCACTCCCTTGTGCCCTGCCATCGAAACCGAGACCAACCCTCCACGTTTAGGTGCATATTCCGAGTTCCATCCATCACATGCCAGTAGCACCCTCTTCTCCCCAAGTGCGTCTCACATTTCTCTTTCCATCATCTTCCATTCCACATCCCCTATGGCATAAAAACCCATACCCCCCCAAAAACAAATATCATCAACCCGAAAATAGGCACCAACTCCGGCCCAGCCTTAATCGCCTGCGGATTCCCCACAAGACCTGAGAACTGCGCCACGACGCCCATTGTGAAATTCCGCTCTGCCTCCGCCAACGCAATCGTCGTTAGGTTCCCGCACGCCTTGTTCAGAGCCTCGTCTCTTGTTAGCGCGGGCAGTTTTAGGATGGCGGTGTCGAGTATTTTGGCTTCGATAATTGTGCCGACGGGTGAGGCTTGGAGGAAGGCGGAGCGGTAGGTGCTGTTTTCGCCGATGGTGGAAAGGTTGGCGATGCGGGCGTAGTCGAGGCATTGAGGGTCGGTGGGAGCGGAGGTTTGGCGAACGGCGAGTACGGCAGCGTATTTGTCTGGTGCGGCGATAACAGCGGTGTGGAAGAGGGATAAGAGGAGGATGATGTTGGTGAGGAGCGAGTTGTGCATTTTGCTGTAAGAAATCCAAAGGGTATTAAGCCAAGAAAAGCGAGCCAGTCACTGAGAAGAAATGAATGAATGAGAAGAACGACGAGAAGAACGACGAGAAGATGGAAAATCAAGTCATGTCGACGACAGGGCAGGAATATGTGAGATCTCATGTCAAGAGCTAGGGGTCGGGCGTCTGACGAAACAGGGGACTGCCAGGTCCGAGACAGGGTTTGCTGCAGGGCTGGGCACAGATCGTCGCATGCATGTCGCATGTCACACTTAGCGCTCCCTCTTAGCACCGTTTTTCTATTCTCGTTAATTTTTTTCTCCCAATTTTCTTGCGAGTGACTGTGGATTACCATTGTGGACGAAGTGAATCAGCATCGTGACATGTAGACGCGACGTGTGAATTGACAATCCGAAATGAAAAGGCTATCTCCAGGCATTATCGTCTTCTCATAAATCAGACTCTCTGTAGTATGCGAGTTAGAAGGGTAACAGAAGCGTACTCGCAGACTGGCAGCAAATAAGGGCTCCGTGAAATATGAAAACGAATATACTCGTCCTAATCTCCTCCAACAATTTCTGTTCCCAACTCTTGGCCGGAGAACGGTTCGCTTTGCATGGCTGAATCGGCCGCTGAATCACTCTTTTGCAGGCGGGCAGCCCGTGCACTCAGCGGCATGTGGACGGCTTGGCTGCAGGTGGCGCCGTGGATGTTCGCGAATATCGACCGGGGGCGGGCGCGTAGTCGAGCGGTTAATACTAGCGAAATGCCACTCAGCGAGCTACCACAGCTTCGCCCTCAACTGCAGCCGCAGCAACAACCCCATAAACTGCTTCTAATTGATGAGCCCACAGAGGAGCAGATGAAGGCCTGGTCGCTGGAAGTTTATGGGACTTACGGTAAGTCTGACTATTTTTGTTGATGTTTTGTGACATTGCACCTAACGAGAGATGATAGCGCTACCCCCGAGCCCACCGTTAACGGCAGAACAAATTAGCGAGGCACTGGATAGCTGTTAGAGCGGTGCTATGTGCACACCCTCTGCTGAGTCTTTTCTCTCTTCTTCTGAGAGTGACGAAGGATGTAAGATCTATGCTAATTGCATATAATATATTCTTAATTTTTGAGAATTGTAGCTGTCTGATAGGTGCCCGCTATTCTATGCAGCGAAATACAGTGGCGGCCAATCGTAGTGTGAGATAAAGTGCCTCCATAGCGGGGTAATCGCCGGAGACTAGCTTAGAGATAAGAACCCCACACCTACATTATAAGAATCAGGTACTAAGTGTAGCATGAATATAACGAATTCTATGACGGGGCTCCTAAGTCGGTTACATTCTAGATCTTGGATCCTAGATCTAGGGCGACAAGCTGCGCGGGTAACATTGGTTAAAGAGTTACGACGACCCCTATCAGACCAGCCGAATCCTCAAGACCGTCGACCTCGACCTCGACCTATAGTTGGCCAACTACATACCGCTGACCTGGCAACGAGGGCAAGAATGAGCCGCCGCGTCCCCATCGAGCCGCAACGCGTCGACGCGCCGCTAACACAGTCGGCGACCTTCCTCGTCCTGTCGGTCACTGACGGTCCCGACGCGGTCCGGACCGTACGCTCGACGCTCGCGAGCATCGACGACCTCACCAAGAACGTCGCCATTCGCGATCTCGGTGCCTCGTTCGCGTGCACCGTTGGCATCGGCAGCGACGTCTGGGATTGCATCACTGGTCTACCCCGGCCGGCGGAGCTCCGTCCCTTCCCCGTCGTTAAGGGCGCGGTCCATACCGCTGTCTCGACGCCTGGCGATCTGCTCTTCCACATCCGCTCGGAGCGCCGAGACTTATGCTTTGAGTTCGAGCGGCAGCTGATGGACCTCCTGGGTGACACTGTTGCGGTCGTCGACGAAACCGTCGGCTTCCGCTACTTCGACGTTCGCGACCTCCTCGGATTCGTCGACGGCACGGCCAACCCAGTCGGTTCCGCCGTGCCCACCTCGGTCCTCGTCGCTGAGGAGGACACATCCGCTGTCGGTGGTAGCTACATCGTCGTGCAGAAGTACGTGCACGACCTCAAAGCGTGGCGTGCCCTCCCGGCCGAGCAGCAGGAGGCCATCATCGGACGCACGAAGTTGGACAACGTTGAGCTTAACGACGCGGCCTCTGGCCAGCGGTCACATAAGACGCTCGCCACGATCGAAGACGAGAACGGTGACGAGCATAAAATCCTCCGCGACAACATGCCGTTCGGCTCACCTAGCTCAGGCGAGTTTGGAACGTACTTCATCGGGTACTCGCGGCGTCTGTGGGTTATCGAGCGGACGCTGCAGCGCATGTTTGTTGGGGACCCTCCCGGGCTGCACGATCGCTTGCTCGACTTCTCGAAACCGCTCACGGGCACGACGTTCTTCGCACCCTCCGCCAGCCTGCTCGCCGGCCTCGACTCCGACTGACTGACCGCATCTTGTCACGCGATTCGGCGATTCAGGACATCTATGGATTTAAAGAGGCGTCTGTTAATCTAAATACGTAGCTATTTGGATCAGAATTTAATCCTATTTATTCAGCATCCAGGGCGTTGGTCGAATTGATCGGTTTGGTTTTTAAGGACTGTAAGATCTATTCAATAATTCATTGTAATAAATAGAGGAATGCTCCGGAATTACTGGAGTTGGGTAAAATGCTTGTTAGCACCAAGGAGCTGAAAAACCATAAGTTGCGTATAGTCTGGGAGGGCTCCCGTTGGTGGCGACGCGCGCTAACCGAGACGGAAAATAGTTATGTCCTATTACCTATATAATCTTTTGGATTTTTGCCGGTTGATATATGTAGTTAATTATTACCCCTATTGTCCTTAACGAAAACTCCCCTCACCAAGATCTAGAGTAAATATCACGATATCAGTAAGGAAGAGAAGTTGCGAACAGCTTCAAATGCAAGGAGGCGACGTCTCCCCCTCTTCCTTCCCAGGGCCCACTACATCTAATTCTGCTAAGCTCTACATACTAACTTAGGCGAAGCTCAAGCGAAATCAGATGCCACCGCTGCTGCGCGCATCGGGGGGGGGGCGACACTGAACCTCCCGGACCCTGTAGCCACCTCCAATTCTTGATTCAAGTTATCACCGGCGTATTCACGCTTATCGTAACCAAATTAACGACTTTAACTCAACTTCTTTCCGGCTTTAGAATTCCGACCTTCTGTAATTGCTATTATTCTTGTCATTAGAAATATAGTACGGAATGTTCCTTATTAACTGGCGTTTTATTCTTCCTAAGTGCTTTGGTAATATTCCTATGTTAACTTCAACTAATAATTGTATTAGGTTTCCCGTTACATCTACCGCTCACAATCACAAATCGCAAGGCAATCGATTAGGATACACAGGTTGGAGAGGGGATCCAAGGGACCCGCTTCGCCTGGTAGAAACTTTCAGCCAGGCGGGTATCACGAAGAATGACATAAGCTGGCTGATAGGTAGAGACACAGAATTTGAACGAGTGATCTGTTTTATTCAAGGTGGCTCTAAGAGCCCTAATATACATAAGAAATTGACCTCCTACAGGGGTCCCTAGAGAGTGATGATACAGGTTGAAACTAGACTGACACCGTCTGATACGGACGTCGAACAGCACCCGTCGCACCTCTGCAGTAAAGCTACCTCGGCGGCCAACAGAAACTTGAATACCCACTTGGATAAAAAGGCTTCCTTTCTGGGGCAAGGCGCCTCGATTTTCTACCGTGGCTCCGCCAAGACTGCCCCTCGACCGAGAAAAGCCCTTTCTCACTGCTTTTCCTCTTATCCTCCGCCTTTCCTTTCTCCCAACACTTCTTTAATAAGAATATAATAAAGATTTAACTATAAATAATTGCAAAGCTTAAGAGAAGAGCATTTTGATGATATCAAAATCTTCTCATATCTATGTCTGAAGAGGAAGATACAGGTGGTTCAAAGTATTGAGAGAGAAAAATTATTTTGAGGCAAGGTTGTAAGCCTGAGGCATAAAGACAAAATATCTTTGAACCACCTCCATCTATCTTTATATTTATTTTCAGAAGAAGATTCTAATACTGTTAAAAAGCTCTTCTCTTGAGGATTAGATTAGTATAAAGATAATTTCTTATTAGGCCTTCTCTGAAGAATTGTACGTGGTCTCCTTCAGAGGGCCAAGAAAAGTTCAAATTAAGCGAGTCTCAATGATTTCTGAAACCACGATAGCGACTGCTGTCAGGGCTGATAAATCCGATTGCGGGCTCAGAGGGGAGGATCCCTGGAAAGAGAAGGCAGCAATTGCGTACTGCTGTCCCTGATGTCTTCAACTGGACCACAGAAGATATGCAAGAGGACAATGACATGAGCTTGTCAAAAAGAGACACAGCCTCTTTCGCATTGCTTAGCAGATCTGCACCCTCGCAACGATTCAAGCCGAAATGCTGCTTGGAAATACAACTTTGAATTCGGCTGCCGATGGCTAAAGAGGCTAGAACGCCACTGGGACTTCGATTGCAGCGACACTACGGACCGGGTGTTCCAAAAGTGCTCAAAGAACGACAGGCTCTGCATGAGCCGCAAAGACACAATGACTGATATCGCCCATCCGCGTAGAGAGTGTCCGATCACACCCCACATCTGCATGGAGTCATGGAAGTTTTCGAAATGAAGATACCGTGCGCTGAACGCATGGAAGCCTTCTGAGGTCTGAAGATGGTTTGCGGCAATTGCGCTCACCCTCTGCGCCTCCATACTGTATTACCATCTCAGCCTGTAGCAGGCTGCCCGTCGCCAGCGCTCGGCTGCGGCGTCATACCCTTCGTCGAGTACCCCAACGGCATCCCCACGAGATACTTTTGCTTACTCGTTGGATTCCCTTGCGCGTCCGTACCTTGCGCCCCCAGAATCTGAATATCAGCACTCGGCTGGAAAACCAGTACAATATCGCTCCCTCCAAATTTAAAGTGACTGATCTCTTGACCCTTCGTGACCGTATCACCCGGCTTTACCGCAAGGCAGACGGACGAGACCTGGCACATGCCAATAGGCAAGACGGCGACGTAGCCCAAGAGCTCGTTTTCGATGATGACGCAGCCACGGGTCTGCAGCCATTGGTATCCGGCGTCGTCGGGTGCGTCCAGAGTCCCGACGAGGCCACTCTTCGGATCGCGGTTCTTCTTGTCCGGGTTGATGTAGCTGCGGTGCGGGCGCAATTGATGCGTCACAGGATCCGCTTTGACTTGCAGATAAGCCATGGCCTGAAAGACCTTCGCCTCCACGACCTTACCAGCGATCGGAGCGTGCTGGCGGTGGTAATCGAAGGTATTGAGGAAAGCGTGCATCCAAATGCCTCCCGCGAAGTAAGGGGCATATTTTGGGGTGGAATCTAGTAGAAGGTCTTTGATATTCCACTCGATGCCTTTGATGTCGACGTTGTCATTGGAGTCGATGGACCAAGCTCCGTCGAAGGTGCTGTCGGCGGGGAAGGTGACAAGGCGGTCGTAGTTGGGATCTTGCGCGCCGTTAGCTGCGCCGCTGATGGGACGCATGCCTTGTTTAAGCTTGCGCGAGAACAGGTTATTGAAAGTGGTGTAGCCGCCAGGTGGCGGATCAGCCTCTGCATAATTGTAAAGTGGCGACGCCTGGAAGGTGGCAATAGAATCCTGGGTGAGAGAGTTCGTAGTATTCATCCAGCTGCCGACCTCATTGGCAAAGTCGACAATGAACTGGCTAAGCTTGAGTAGAGCCTGGTTGATGGAGCTTGGAGCGATCAGATTCTGGTATGGCGGGGCATTGAGAGGCGCCTGGTCGAAAACAAAGTAGAGCAAGCACTGCGTATTGTAGATGAGCTTGCCATTGGTGGTTTCGGTCGGAACCCAGGTAAGAAAGCCGCTCAAAAACCTCAGGAACGCGTCACTATCGCCGATGCCCCAGTCAACGAATTGAGGAACGCCAGAATCTACGGCAGTCTTCATTGCAGTGTTCAAGTCGGTAATGTCTCCATTGAAGACACAGTGGACGAGGTGCTTAGTGATCCATGGGGCTACGGTCGTGGGGATCTTGAACGGTGGAGGGTCAGACATTATGGGTGGTCCGGGTATCAGAGCTTCCTAAGTCGATTACCTTCCAGTTTGCATAAGAAGTTGAGGTATTGTCCAAGTCGACAGCTCCAGTGTCCCTCTTATATAGACTGGAACTGTGTCACCGCAGGCTCTGGACAGTCAAGCGAGCTGAATGAAGACATGCAGCTATGACCTTCAGCTGAAGACATGCAGCTATAACCTTCAGCTGAAGACTTGCTTTACCTATGATTGCATCTATGGGCTGCATGACCGCGCTCTTGCTGCATAACGGTCACTATCTGCAACCTCTTGCAATTCTTATTTGGGAAAAGGCTGTCACGCACGATCCGAAGTCAAACTGAGATCCTTGGTGTGGCCATGTCCAATGCCCAGACGTGCAACGTATTTTGAAGTATGGGGCGGCTATGACATGAGCCATTACACGCAACGGTAATGTTAGCTACTTGGAATGCTTGATGAGGTGTCACTCAATGGTCTACAGCAGACTCCATTCGATGGGTCTCGCATATTTTTGGAGGATTCTGTGTCAAAGATCCAGCCTGGAGATCTTCACCAAATGCCTATCTTAAAGGTCTCAACAGGTCCTTCTCCGCCAAATTTCGGCCGCTTGGGCGACTTTCGCGACATCTTGATTCGTAGGTTACGCATCGTGGGATCTGTCTGAGGGCTATGTCGCACAGAGCACCTGTTGATGCGCGCCTCAAAGCTAAGAATTACGAACGAGCAAATATCGTGTCGATCTCCACGGACAACAGAAGCCTGTCCAAGCTTCAAAGAGCCTAAGCAGAGCCGGTCACACGACGGGACGGCACGCACGTTATGTCCTGCCTTATCGATAAGATAATGGTCCGTGTGCATGGAACACCGAAAGTTCGTCAATCTAGGGCTCCTTATTGGCTAAAGTCTTATCGATAAAGTAGGGCCCAAATCAGCGGGTTAAGGGATAGCGGTTGTGCATGCCCACCTGCATGATCCGGCCGAGGAGCTGAGACGTGCATATCCTCCTCGCTTCGAAGTGACAGCGAACGGTCCATAGGATGTCCCTTTGAGACCAAAAGCTTGTAATGGCCCGAATATTTGTAGATCTAGACCGCTTATGTGCTTCCAGTTTCTAGTGAGACGAGGCGTACAGGTAGACAGTTCGCTGGTCAGAGCTGAGATTCCTGTCGTGTGATGTTATTGCGAGATGTGTGATGGTGGGTAGCGCACCACTGCTACGGACAAGCATTCCTGATTCTTAGTGCTCAGCTCTACTTTGATCAGCTATTACGGCTGCCTCGTCGCGACGATAGAGATCTGTGAGCCCATGAACGAGAGTAAGAGGCGGCAAGGCAGAGGACGGCAGGATTGAGCATGTCATGGGAAGTTCTCATACCGGCCTTTTCTGGCATTGCGAACGCGTGCAATCGAGTGGAACGCGAGACTATCAAGCGAATTGAATCACTCCGAAATTACGCGCGATAACACCTGTCTCCTCTTAACTCTTCAATTACACGCCAGTGGACACCACATCTTCGTCACCCCAGACAAAACTCTTTACATTCGCTCCACCCCACGGCCCGCTGCACCATCAGCCCCGCAGCTTTTCTCTCGATAACGTCCCCTACCTTCTCAAACAACATCACATGATTAAGATACACTTCGGCGGCTTGGGCACGTCTGGATGCAGGTCTCCCTCCAACTCAAACTTTCTAGAGCCCATCCGGCGCATTCGAGGCTCCATCTCGGCCTGCGTGCGCGGGTCGTTGATCCCATCTGGGACCGCGGATTCCCACACTCCGAAGCCGCGGAGCAAGTTGGCCGCGAGCTCGTGGATGCTGATGGCGCAGTGCGTGAGGAGCAGGAACTCGAGGTCGTCGGTGCGGGCGGGGTAGGACGCGGCTTGTGCGGTTATGAGGAATACGGTGCCGAGCCAGCTTCGGCCGTCATGGATGCGGTATTTCTGAAGGCCCAGGGTGGTCATCGGGGCGGGGGCATCGGGGTCCGGGACGATGGAGAGGCGCGTCATCTGCCCGATGAACAGGAGGTGGCCCGAATGCAGAGCCGGCGCCAGCACCTCTACAGCGGGTTTCGTCTCCGACGCTGTAACCTTAGAGCTGGATTTGTCGTCGGCCGCTGATCAGTGCTGTGTCATACTCGCACTGGCTCCGCGCTAGGTAACCATTCAGCCAAGGCGTCTGGTCGATGAGTACCTCGACGCCATCCTCTCCACGGAACCTTAGATGCTTCAATGCCGACACGAATGTCCGCGGCCCCCGGCCCCCGGCCCCACTGCACCTGCACCGCGTTGGCCGCCGGGTTGAAGGCGTGTCCCGTCCAACCGACCCACGACCAGCTGGGCCATCTGTCAACCGCTCTGATCCGCCTGGCGGGTGCCACAGCAGCGAATAAGGGAATTGTTTTACCGGCAACCCACACAAGAAGACGTCGCTACTATACCGCCCGAAAGATCGCAGGATCCCCAAGATGGCAGGCAAACGGTCCGAAGCGACTGTCAGCTGCCGCTGCGTATAGTCCGCCACCGTGCTGTTGTACAGCGTCCACGCTGAGCTTGCGAGAGGCGCACTCGGCATGCTCCACGAGCGGAGGTGGTGGTGGAACGACCGGTTGTACTTCCTTCCATCCGGCTGGAGGGGGTAGACAGTGTCTTCGGGGCAGGTATCCCGACCGCAGACGAAGAAGACCTGCGACGAGGTGAAGACGATCAGCCTCTTGGAGAGGAGGTACTCTTAGTACGTCCAGCCGCGAGTGTACCACAACGTGTCCTTGAGGGCTTGGCTCAGCGGCGGCTCGCTGGCGATATACCGGATGCCGCGAACGGAGCACATGGTCTGCGGCGGGTCGCGAGTCCGGGGGCAGGTCAGCCCCTTTCTGGCGTCGTGCCCACATGCTGCGACGATCGTGGCTGTGGCGAGGCTGTAGACCTCGTCCATGCGCGTAATCTGCGCGGCCTTGTCGGCCGGATCATCCTGGATGGTGCATAGGGCGTCGACTCAAAGGTACCGCTCGCCGAGCTGCCGGCAGACGAAAAGGGCGTCGGCGACGGTCTGGGGCAGTCCCAAAGTGGGGAGGCCCTGGGGTTTGCAGAGGTCCGGGAACGTGGCGATTTTGGCTTGGGGAAAGCAGCCTTTATCAGAGTGATCCCAGACGTAGGAGAGGGCGAGGTAGGAGCAGCCGGTCGGGGCGGGAATGACTTGGAGTTGCTCCACGTCGATGACTCGAAAGCTTTCTGGCCACTGGTGTGGTGCAAACGGTTCGTCGGCTAGTCGTCGAAGGTCGTGACGGCTTTGATCGCAGGCGTTTCCGTGTTGGTCCACGCAACGTCGCAAGTGGTGCTTCATCGACTCGAGGCCGCAGTGTCCCCGCTGTAGCTGTTTGGCTGCGCGGCATGGAGGCAATGAGGCCGTGCTGGATATCATGCTCTTCATCAGGGAGTTCTCGTCGATTCGTAAAAGTTGCTCCCCGGCACGCAATTCCCAGGAAATCGACTCCTCAAAGTTGAAGATTCCATCTCGCGTCGTGTTCCAGAAGCTGATTTTGAGGGCAGCGCCGTCGTCTGTTGGAGAAACAACGACCTGAAGTATATTAGCCTGGTCTTCGGCAGGCCACGAAACGAATTATGCGATCCGGCTGCACCACAACCCTCGCGCCACCGCGCTTCGCCGCGATCGTTGCACCGCCTACCTTTGCCACAAGCCACGATGTACGATGGAAGCTGATGTGAAAGAAGAGTCTGGTTCTAATTTATTCTTTCCTTCCATCACTGGAGATATTTATGCCCTTCAGCACGGTGATGGAAAGAGTCTTCTCAAAAGAATGCATTGCGGCACAGCAGCGGCAAAATGAAACCGACATCATGTTCTCGGAGGTAAGCAGGTTCGATTGGCGGTTCGATTGGCGGCTATCATCCAAGGCTCTAACAAGGCTCGCATTTTGAGCCCTAGGAGGCCGACTGCTTTCATGCTGAGGTGTTGGTTGGTGGTTGCAGTTCCCATGACGCTGCGATTAGAGTCGACTCAATTTCAGTGTGGGGGGAGGGCTTGGGCGGCGGCGCACCTTTGAATTTAGAACACCACCGGCTGCCCATTTCGGGGGGAGAGCGCTAGATATCGCGCGGTGGTCTTGGCAGAGAAATTATCTAGCTGTGTCGAGTTGCAAAACGTCATGTCTCAGTTCGCCGTAGGAGGGAAAATGGAAAATCTTAAGAGAGCCTTGGCCTTTCGAGCTCGTCCGATAACCATTCTCCGACTTCTTATTGAGACTCCATTGCTCAGAGCCCCCTAAACCTATACGAATAGCAGAGCAGTTCCGCGTCACTGCTAAAGAAGCATGGCTAGCGTTGGGACTTCCCGACCACGGTAGATGACTTTAGAAGACTCTTGAAGGGAGAATGGAGGGCTTTAAGTCCTTATGTTCCCGGCCATTTAGTGTTCATGCTGAGATCCAATTGCTTTTGCGCTACTAAGAAAGCCCAGGACTATCGCCGACATTGGATTATATCAGTTGCAGCAAGAAGGCGTGTCTACTGTGCAAGGCCTTTCTGCAGGCCTCTCCTTAGAAGTTCAGAGTCAGGGGCCGATATGGAGGTTGCTATCCTGCATGGGACCTCTCAGAAGCTCACCTCAAGCTCCTCTATTCACCACTAGGCCATCTTAGCCAACTTTTGAAGCAGCGAATTGTCGACCTCCTGAAGACAGGTTCTTCAACTCTAGGGCAGGCAGTACCGCAATCGACGATTGTATCTGACTTCAACACTTTAGACCTGGAAGGTATTACATACCTGGAGAATGCCCGGCGGTCTTTGCAGAGGTTCTCTGAGAGAAACTTGCGAGATTGTAAGATTAAAAATGGCGACAAGACATAACAACTGCTAACCTTCGAGTGTCAGGAATGACCCGCGATCAAGGGGTCCCAACAAGATCCTTTACGCAGACATTAGTACCCTGTACATCGTCTGTCAAGTGTCTCCAGCAAAAGCCTGCACACGTTGTCGAAGCTGTGCATACTGCTCCAAACTTTGCCAGGAGGCCGACTGGCCAAGCTATAAGCTCCTCTGTGCCGACTATAGCAAGCAGACGTCTCGCCCTATGCCTGAATCCCGATTGGCAATTTGGTTTCCGGATACTCTGAAGCGACCGCGTCTCGTCTGGGTTGGACTGTAGAAAGATGGTTCTCTTCTGGTCCCCTACTTCAACCATTTCCTCGGCGAACACCACGGAGTTCTCTGGACGATAATTTTCAACCAGAACCAGCGGCGAGGCCTATCCCTAGGCTACGATCTGACGCTCTACTACAACGACTCTGCCGGGGTCACTGGCCTTCCGGTAAACAAGAGCAGCGGAAGCGTTATGTCTATACTGTACCCAGGTGTTGGTGCCCATTTTTGGCGAGTGTCTTAGGGGTTAGATTTGCTCTTTGAAGTTTCTCGAGCCACTGCCTGTCTTCTTCGCTTTCGCTGCCATGTGGCACTTCTATGCTTCGTCTTGCCAGCTCCTGTAGCTCGTCAAAGCTAACCGTGTCCTTGAACGTACGGCCTTGGTGGACCTTCTGCACCCTGGGAAATCGCAGAGTAGAGTACCTGGTATTAGCCGGTTTGTCAAAGCCAGCACCCATTACCTCCACAACAAACGGATGTTTGAAGAGGTCGGCCGGTGGAAATGGCTGCCCTTGATCCAACCTGACATCGAGCCCGGGTGTGGAGAGGGCAAAGGGTACTTCTTCCAAGTATTTCCGCCTGTTGAGGAAAAGGATATTCTCTTTCGAGATACCGTCGGTCTACCTGGTCGATGATGCGAAATCTCGGTTTGGCATCAAAGCGGCAGACCTCGTCCTTATTCTCTCAAACCCCTAATGTAGAAGGATGTCCAAGACAACTTAGTTCCTGCTCAGCATTATTATTATCCACAGCCATAAACCTGCGAATCTGTGTAAACTCTGCAGCATGTGTCTCCACCCCTCTGGCAAGAATGATAATGGTATGTTTGAACGCAAGCTGAAGCTAGGAGAGCGCCTTGCTGCCTTAAATAGGCGATCGACGAGGCCGACAGAATCCTTCTGCCTTTGGACCGGCCAAACGCGCATACACACCCAGCGCTGGAATTTAAGGGAACCCATGGCAAGGTGCTGAGTTAAGACGACGATCCCTAAGAAGGGCGCTACACCAATATGGCTGGATGAGCTGGCTCAGGTATAAAAATCGGTCGTCCCCCCCTTCTAACATCCTTTTGTCTTTTCCCACTCCTTAATAACCAGAGTATTATATACTGGCTATTTGCTTAAGTATATATTAGGAAGTATAGTATTAGAAGGCAACTGTAGTTCTAGATTCGGCGCCTTAGTCATAACGTTTGGTATACTTTCTAGCTATAACTACCTATCAATTCTAATTATTTAATTACGTTGTAGCATTGGCAATTGGGGAGGTAAAAATTATTACAATCCACCAAAAATAGGGTGGGATCGCTATTCTCATACCTATAGAGGCTGGGGATAGAACAAGAATCTACCAGAGAATATTATTGTGTATAGGGATGGGGAATTAGAATGCCAGTACAACCTTGTTCTAGACAAGAGCTCCCCGCTCTGCGCAAGGTATGCGAGGAAGTTTACCTAGGCACCCTGACGAAAGCTAGCAAACCACGCATGACCATTATTATCGTCGGCAAGCGGCACAACACACGCTTCTACGCAACCAAGAAGGAAGAAGTAGACCGTTCGGGGAACCCGCAAAACGGCACCGTCGTTGGCCGTGGCGTCACCGAAGCCCACACCGCGATCCAGGGTACTGCTCGACCTGCGCACTACTATATCGTCTATGACTAGATATTCCGCGAGCAAAAAGTGCAAGTCCCCTTCAAGAGTGCTGCAGACGCTGTCGAGGACCTTACCTATAATATGTGTTACCTTTTTGGGCGAGCGACCAAAGCTGTGAGCATTTGCCTTCCGGTATACTACGCCGATCTCGTCTACACTAGGGCGAGGTGTTATCTCAGCAGGCTGTTTAACCCTTCGCCGATGACGAGTCCTACGGCGAGCGTCGCAGACACAAGTAGTGGAGGACCAGCCCGGACGCCCGATATGCAGGTTAGGAATATATATGAGTAGTTCCCCCCGCTCGCGTTCTCAGTTACGTTCTCATTCTTCACTTTCAGCTCAAACAGCACTCTAACCGTTCTTCTACTCCAATATGGCCAAACATTCTCGTTTTCGGAACCACCCCAGATCGCGAAGCCATCCCTATCGTAAAGATGCCTCTTCACTGTTGTGCTCTACTGGGTATACGGAAGCCAGGCAGCACAATGTCGCTCTACACCCTGTTCTCCCGCACAGGAATACATAAGGAATTGGAGCGAGTATTAGACAACATTAAAAGAAATCCTTGGTAATAAAGGAAAGGTTATCGTTCTAACTGGAGCTGGCATTTCTACAAGTGCAGGTCGTAAGACTCCCTTAGCCAAACTGAGGTATTACTCTAATCGATCTAGTTAACGATTTTCGCAGTTCTTCTAGGACGATGTCTAGCCGTAATATCTTTGATATATCGGCCTACTCTTCAGTAGAGGCTGCTGCTCGGTTTCACGATCTTGCCTTTAAAATGTTCCAATCTACATCGGAACTGCAGCCGACCGCCTTTCACCGTTTCATGGATGAGCTAGCTCGGTCCGCCGCCTCCAGCGCCATTACACCCAGAACATCGACTGTCTTGACACCAAGTTGACTTGGCTGTCTCAAAAGACCGTGCAGCTTCACGGTCGGTTAGATACGGTAATCTGCCAGCTGTGTCAAGATACAAAGAATATTGGGCCGGAAGAATTCGAGCGAGTAGTAGCTTCCCATGTTCAAAGTGCGAGGCTGCCAGTAAAGATCGGGTAAGGAGAGGCAAACGAGCACTCGGTATTGGCGTCTATTTACCGAAAATACTTCTCTATGGAGGAGACAATCCGGATAAGTCTGATATTGCAGCAGCAATGGAGCAGGATCTGTCGACCTAAATCAGGTATCTTACTACCCCGACTCAGCTACCTACCCATTGACTCAGTCATTGACCGGTCATTAACTCAGTCACCTACCCCTTATTTCCATTGCCACCCCCTACCCCCCTTATCTTTCCTATTTCCTACACCTTTCTTATGTATATATAGAGGTCTTAGAACCACATTTAATAGACAGAGTCCTCATTCTTTTCTTACAATCGGTGCACGGACTACCAATTAACAGTTATGAGCCCGGGTTGTTTGCCGTATTACCCCTATTTTAACTAATTAATTTAATTAATCTATTTAATTAATTATACCCCTTATTAAATCCTTTATCCTTCCTACAAGCACCTTTTAAAATGGCTTCTTAACTACCTATCCAGACTATTACTACGGCGGTAATATTATTAAGCCAAGCTAATTAGGACAAATGGATTGACCTTATTAGGCTTTGGGGTCAAATAGGAGATGTATAGAAATACGTCAACCCCTTAACCAAATGGTATTAGTTACCGTAACTGATTAAACTAATCTTTCCTAGGCCTTAAGATATAAAGCCAGAAATAACCTTCTATATAACTCTCTTTAAGAACAAGAAGGATAAGCTTTAAATTCTCCGCAAGAGGCATAAGACAGTAGAAAAGGAATACAAGAAGAAGAAGACAGCTTTAGCTTCTTTATAAAGCTATATTACGGGTATAGTAGCTAGGAACCTTAACACCTATATACTAGGTATTGACTTAGTACACGACACCCTAGTAGCTCTTAAGGAGAGAGTTGCCCCTACCAATATAGTATGTTAGCTCTGCTTATCTACTTAATACGCTAAGGTTAAAAAGGGCCTAAAGAACTAGAACTTTAAGGCCTAGCTATAGCAGTGGGAGAAGACATATAACGACTGTTAAAAGATTAAGCTGCTAGACGTATAAGGCGACTAAGTAATTAGAGACTTTCTCATAGCGGTAGAGCTAGTATTACCAAATTAGGCCTTAATGTGGAGGGTCGAATTTAATAAATATGACTAGGATAGCGACTACGTAATATCTATATATTGACTGGTTAATATATATTAGAACTATTAAAGATTAGAGACCGCCTAGCAGAAGAATAGAGCTTAGTTTAGTGCCAATATAGTAAACTTTTAGGGCAAGCTAATTAATAAGGCTCCTAAAGACGAGGCTTCTAAGGATAAGGCCCCTATTACTACCCTTCTAGGATATTACGGAAGAAAAATACCCCAACGTGCTACTGTAGAGCTATTTACTAGTTTTAAGATTGTCCTTATATTAATAAGTCGGTTTGACTAAAGGACTAGAAATTAGATAAAGCTACGGTTAAGAAGATTAAGGAAAAGATCGCCAATACCCTAGAATGGTATAAGCGAATACTTAAGAAGGTTAGGAAGCTGTATAGAATCCAGATAAAAGTTAAAAGGAAGACAACAGTACCTTTGCCGTATATTAAATAGGCACCTATAAAGTAGGCACTGACTACAAGCTATATAATAGCCTGATTTTTAATAACGGAACCACTATATAGCTAGTTATAAAAAGTCTAGCTCGCCTGGTCGGTGCGTCAATTTCCCCATTAATATAAAGTTTTTTAATTATTTGTAGAAGTCTCTATACACTAAAAGTACAATATTTTTATGTATAGAGTAGTTTAAATAGGTTAATATTTAGTCTGCTAGCGTTTTGCCTTCATTATAGCTTTAAGTCTCTGTAGTATAGACCAAATAAGGCTCTAAAGGAGGCTATTAGGTAGCTTCTTCCGCGCCTCCTTTAAGGCCTTCCATTGTTAGCGACTCGGTCAATCGAGGCAATGAGCACAGCAAGAGGACCGCGCAAGCCTATACGACTGGAATGTCTATAAATGAGGATCTAAAGCTAAAGAAAGGAAATAAGAAGAATGGAAACACCGCTTGAAGTTATATACAATCTCCTAGTTACGTAATAGCAACTTACCGCAACTTGCCATTATGTAACGGCAGTTTGCGGCAATCTGACAGTAATTTGCCAGTGCTGTAATATTACCCCCCCCTCTAAAAAAAGCCTGCGCCTTAGGCTTTATATATCTGTATTACTCCTACAGGGCATTCTTATCTTTATACTCTACTAGTGATTTATTATCTTTGCTATGCTAGCACTCTATCTACTTATCTAAGTACTTTAGTGGTCTAGGTTTGTTAGGGTAACAGCTATAGAACTTTTGTAACTTATAGAGGCTACCTATAAAATTCCATATAGGGTACTAGGTAGGGTTTAGATTATATCCTTTCTAACTTATACAGTACTTTAGTATTCTTTATATAAGTTTATAGGCTAATATTTCTTTAATTTTCTATTTATTATCGCTATTAACTTAAATTGGCAGGGGCGGTTTATTCTTTTGTCTAGGTAATAGGTTATTTATAGTTTTCTATAGCTTATCCGGTAAGAATTTAGGGTGGACCTTAATTAAATTTAGGAGCTTTACTTTATATAAGTTATCTCTCTTTTTAAGGACCTTATATAGTCCTACTATTTAATAGTCTAGTTTATGGCTAGGCCGCTCTATTCTCTAGTTCTTTATTATAACCTAGACCTTATTACCTATGGTAAAGTTAGGCTTACGCCTATGCTTATTTACCTACTATTTTATTAATTTCTGGGCCTTTTTTAAGTTTATATAGGCTATTTTCTAGGCTTCTTTTAAGCGTTTAGCGTATTGCTAGGCTTCCTTATAGGATAGTTTCTTGCGTATAGTCTAGGGTCCTTTTAGTCTTTCCTAGTTAAAGCTTATATGGGGTAAGTACTCTATTTCTAGCTGGATAGGTGCAAATTCTATAGAGTTATGGGGTAGGGTAGCCTGGGCGTAGTTTATTAACGGTAGTAGTTTAGCCTAATTATCCTAAAAGTAGTTAATAAAGGGTTGAAGTCTCTGGTCTAAATACTGGTTTATAATTTCCGTCTAGCCGTCTATTTGGGGGTAATATACTGTAGAGAGCTTTAGCCTAATACCTAGGATCTAGGTAAACTCGTTCCAGAAAGTGGATATAAACTATAGGCTGTGGTTAGACATAATAGTATCTAGTAGTTTATAAATTTGGTAGATGTAATAGACGTATAGTTAGGCCGCCTCTTTTGTATTAATATTTTTATAATAAGGGATTAAGAACGGGCGCTTGCTAAAGTGGTTAACTATAACTATAGCTATATTATATCCGTTATGGTCTATAAATAGTTTATAGAAATTTATAAAAATATGCTGCTAGGGGTGCTCTGGTATTAGAAGTGGTTTTAATAATCCTAGGGTCTTATCTTGTAGAATTATAGACCTATAGCAGTTATTATAGTTTTGTATATAGCGATTAATATCTATAACTATTTTAGGCTAGTAGTAATAGTCGCTAATAATTTTATAGGTTTTTTTTTTAGGGTAGGCTATAGAGACCTAGGTATGCGCTTCTATAATAAGCTAAGTCTATAAGTTCTATTCCTCTGCTACTATTAACTATTTATAGTACTTAAGAAGTCCGTTTTTAAGGGACTATGGGCTTATAGCGTCCTTAATCTTTTTATAGTACTCCTATAGAGAAGGGGCTATACAGTTTACCTATAGTAGTTTATTAATAAGGTTAAGTTCTGTAGAGTTAATAGGATATATCTCAGCCTTTATAGGGTCTGTATTTAGTTCTGCCTATATTTAGGGGTTAAGGTGCTTTAGTTATAGCAGCATCTAAGTCTATAGTATAATCTTTATGGCTCTCTGGTTATTTAGGTCTTGTTTACGCCTTATAAGGGTATTTATATAGTTAGTTGCGCCTGGCCTATATATAATTAGGAAGTGGAACTAAGATAGGATATCTGCCTAGTATGCCTGCTAGGCTGTAAGGGCCTTTATTATTATAAAGTATTCTAAGGCCTTATAATCTAAAACCACCTTAATAGGCTTAGGGGTCCCTTCTGGCTATATACACTAGTGCTAAAAGCTAAAGATAATAGCCAGTATTTCTTTGTTATGGATGTGGTAGTTTAGCTTAGCATCTATTATAGTCTTTAAATAGTATATAATAGGGTATTATTCTCCGTCCAGTTGCTTCTAGGAAAAGATACTAGCTAATATACTATTTAAGGTATTAGTTTCTAGCATTAAGGACTGTTTTAGGTTAAAGTAAGTAAGTAGGGGAGCCGATACTAGCCGTTTCTTAAGCTTATTAAAGGCCTGCCTATATATGGCATTAAAGTAGAAGGGCTGGGTTTTCCTAATAAGATAGTTAAGGGGCTGGGTAATTCTGCTATAGTTTTTAATAAAGTATTAGTAGAAGTTATAGAAACCTAGAAATAATTATACCTCCTTTATAGTCCGTGGAGGTATCCACTAGTTAATTATGGCCGTTTTATCTAGGTTTGCCCTAATTCTATCTATACTAATAATAAACCCTAGGTACTTAGTGCGCTTAATACTAAATTCTAACTTTTTAATATTGGCCTAGAGACCTACTTTGCGAAGCTGTTATAGGACTTTATAGATATGCTCCTTATATTCCAGTTTATTCTTAAAGTAAATTATAATATTATCTAGGTAGGCTATATAGAAGTTATTAAGGTAATTAAAGAGTATGTTATTTATATACCGTTAGTATATAGCTAGTCCATTAGTTAGTCTAAAAGGTAGTACTTTATATTTATATAATCTATAGCGGGTCTAAAATATAGTAAGATTCTTAAATCTAGGGTTTATTCTAATTTAGTAAAAGGCCTAGTAGATATTAAGCTTTATAAAAATCTTAGCCTTATTTATATAGGCTAGTGTTTCTTTAAGTAAGGGCAGTAGATATTAGTCTTTATAGGTTATATAGTTTAGTTTATAATAGTTAATATAGAAATAGAGTCCGCTATTTAGCTTTTTTATAAAGAGAATAGGTAAGGTAAAGGGGACTTAGCTAGGCTTAATAAAGCCCTTATTAAGGTTATTAATAATATACTACTTAGTGGCCTATAGCTTATTAGTAGATTACTAGCGGAGGGGGCTATCCCATCCGCCGTCGAGAAAGGCGCACGCATAGGCGAACCAACTAGAGTCACTAGATTGAATCAAGTCTTGGCGAAATGATGTCGTGAATTTAATCAATGAATTAAGGCTCTAAATCATTATAATAAAGCTCAAACTTGATATATAATTGACTCTATTGTGTGCTAATTAGGCTAGCAAGGTCCTTCTTTACGGAGGGGCATATTGCATAGAGCACAGCCGAATTGAGTCCTCGGAGGAGCGTATTAATATTTTGGTGTTCGCGCACGGGCCTCATTTGGCGTACGCCTTAACGGTGCATGGGATAACTAAGGGTGTTTTCTTTATTAGGCTTAATTTTAATTTTATAGTTATATAGTTAGTAAGGCGGGAGTATATTAGAGGCTACTTTAGAGAATATATCCTTAAATTCCTGGTATTGGCGGAGTAGTTTCTATTTCACTAGCTCCTTATCTATAAGCTTACTTTCCTTATTAAGCTAGTTATAGGCTAGGGCTTCCTTATCTTTAATTATTTGGTTAATTTTATATAAGCTAGTTATAAAGGTAACAGTATTAGGCCATTTTAAGTTCTAGTAGAACCCTATAGTACTAATATGGCAGATATTAACTAGTAGGAGGTTTATAGGTTTCTTTATAGACGTTCTATGTTAGCAACTTAGTCAATCGAGGCACGAGCACGGGAAGAAGGACGCGCAAGCCTATACGATTGGATTTTCTATAAACGAGGATCTAAAGCTAGAGAAAGGAAGGAGAAGAATAGTAGCGCCGCTTAATATTTTATGCGGTCCTTAAGTTATGTAACTCGCGTCTACCATAATCTACGTCTGCCAAGATCCACCGTTTTCCACCAGCGCCGTAACATTACCCCCCCCTCCGAAAAAGCCTGCCCTCAGGCTTTATATGTCCATGGGGTATTCTTGTCCTTATGCTTAATAGGCAGCCTATTGTCTTCGCTATACTAGTACTCCATCTACTTATTAAGGTACTTTAGGGGTCCGGGTTCGTTAGGGTATTAGTTATAGAATTCTTTAAGCTTCTAGGGGTAGCTTATAAAGTTCTAGGCGGGGTACTAGGTTAGGTCTAGATTGTAGCCTTTCTATTAGATACGGTATTATAGCGTTCCTTATACTAGTTTACAGGCTAGTATTTTATTAACTTCCCATTTGTTATTGCCATTAACTTAAATTAGTAGGGGAGGCTTATTCTTTTATCTAGGTAGTGGGTTATTTACAGCCTTCCATAGCTTATCCAGCGAAAAGATAAAGTAAACCTTAATTAAGTCTAGGAGCTTAACCTTATATAAGTTGCCTTCTTTATTAAGGATCTTATATAGTCCTGCCATCTTATAGTCTAGCTTATGGCTAGGCCGTTCTGTCTTCTAGTTCTTTATTATAACCCAGACCCTATCATCTACGGTAAAGTTAGGCTCGCGCCTATGCTTATTTGCCTGCTATTCTATCGATTTCTGGGCCTTTTCTAGGTTCTTATGGGCTACTATCTAGGCTTCTTTTAGGTGTTTGGCGTATTACTAGGCTTCCTTATAAGATAGTTTTTCGCGTATAGTCTATAGGCCTTCCGGTCTATTCTAGTTAAAGCTAGTATGGGGTAAATATCCTATTTCTAGCTGGATAGGTGCAAACCCTGTGGAGTTATAGGGTAGGGTTGCCTAGGCGTAGTCTATTAGGGGTAGTAGTTTGCCCTAGTTATCCTAAAAGTAGTAAACAAAGGGCCAGAGTCTCTAGTCCAGGTATTAATTTACAATCTCTGTCTAACCGTCTATTTGGGGGTAGTATGCTGTAGAAAGCTTTAGCTTAATACTAAGGATCTAAGTAAACTTATTCTAAAAGGCTGATATAAACTGCGGCCTATAGTTAGATATAATAGTATCTAGTAGTCTGTAAATTTGGTAGACATAATAGATGTATAGTTGGGCTACCTCCTTAGTATTAATATCCTTGTAATAGGGGATTAAGAACGGGCGCTTGCTAAAACGGTTAACTAAGATTATTACTATATTATATCCGTTACGGTCTATAGGCAGCTTGTGAAAGTCTATAGAGATATGCTGCTAGGGGCATTCTGGTATTAGGAGTGGCTTTAATAGTCCTAGGGTCTTGTCTCGCGGAATTATAGACCTATAGCAGTCGTTGCAGTTCCGTATATAGTGGTTAATATCTATAACTATTCCGGACTAGTAATATTAGTTACTAATAATTTTATGGGTCTTATTCTTTCTAGGGTGGGCTATAGAGACCTGGGTATATACTTTAGTAATAAGCTAAATCCATAAGTTTTATTCCTCTACTACTATTAGCCGTTCCTAATACTTAAGTAATCCGTTTTTAAGGGACCAGGGGCTGGTAACGTTCTTTACCTTCTTACAGTACTCCTATAGAGAAGAGGCTGTACGGTTTGTCTATAGCAATTTATTAATAAGGTTAAATCCTAAGGGGTTAATAGGATATATCTCAGCGCCTAAGGAGTCTATACTTAGTTCTACCTATATCTAGGGGTTAAGATGCTCTGGTCGTAGTAGTATCTAGGTCTATAATAAGATCTTTATAGCCGTCTAGTTACCTAAGTCCTATTTACGCCTTATAAGAGCATCCGCACGGTTCATAGCGCCTAGTCTATATATAATTAAGAAGTTAAACTAAGATAGGATATCCGCCTAGCATGCCTATTAGGCTGTAAGAGCCTTAGTTGTTATAAAGTATTCTAAGGCCTTATAATCTAAAACTACCTTAATAGGCTTAGGGGTCCCCTCTAGCTACGTATACTAGTGCTAAAAGCTAGAGATAATAGCTAGCATTTCTTTATTATGGATATGGTAGTTTAGCTCAGCATCTATTATAGTCTTTAAATAGTATATAATGGGGTGCCATTCTCTGTCTAGTTGCTTCTGGGAAAAAACACTGGCTATTACGCCGTTTAAGGCATCTGTTTCTAGCATTAAGGGCCGTTCTAGGTCAAAGTGGGCGAGTAAAGAAGCCAATACTAGCCGTTTTTTAAGCTTATTAAAGGCCTACATATATATGGCGTTAAAATAGAAGGGCTGGTTTTTTCTAGTAAGGCGGTTAAGAGGCCGGGTGATCCTACTATAGTTCTTAATAAAACGTTAGTAGAAGTTACAGAAACCTAAAAATAATTATACCCCCTTTATAGTCTATGGGGGTGTCTACTGGTCAATTACAGCCGTTTTCTCTAGGTCGGCCTTAATTCCGTCTATACTAATAATAAACCCTAGGTACTTTATACGCTTAACACTAAATTCTAACTTCTTAATATTGGCCTGGAGACCAGCCTCGCGGAGCCATTATAGGACTTTATGGATGTGCTCCTTATATTCTAGCTCATTCTTAGAGTAAATTATAATATCATCTAGGTAGGCCGTATAGAAGTCGTTAAGGTAGTTAAAGAGTATATTATTTATATACTGCTGGTACGTAGCTAGTCTGTTAGTTAGTCTAAAAGGAAGTACCTTATATTTATACGTTCTGTAATGGGTCTAAAATATAGTAAGATCTATAAATCTGGGGTCTATTCTAATTTGGTAAAAGGCCTAACGGATATTAAGCTTTATAAAAACTTTAGCTCTACTTATTTGGGCCAGTGTCTTATCAAGTAGGGGTAGTGGATAGCGGTCCTTATAGGTTATATTATTTAGTTTATAGTAGTCAATATAAAAACAAAGTCCTCCGTTTAGCTTTTTAATAAAGAGAATTAGTAAGGTAAAAGGGACTTAACTACTAGGCTTAATAAAGCCCTTATCCAGGTTCTTAATAAGATATTACTTTATAGCCTGTAATTCAGCAGTAGATTGCTAATAAAGGGGGCTATAGCTAAGGGTGTTTTCCTTATCTGGCTTAATCTCGATCTTGTGGTTATATAGTTAGTAAGGCGGAAGCATATTAGCTACTGCCTTTAAGAATACGTCCTTGAATTTCCGGTGTTAATAGGGTAGTTTTTGTTCTACTAGCTCCTTATTTATAAGCTTGCCTTCCTGTCTATTAAGCTTACTTTCCTTTTCCTTAATTATTTAATTAATTTTATATAAGCTAGTGGTAAAGGCAACAGTATTAGGTTGAACTAAGTTCTAATAGAATCCTACGGCGCCAATATAGCAGATATCAACTAGGGGAAGGTCTATAGGTTTCTTTACAGACTTTTATTAGGCCGTATTTTATAGTATAGGGTTTATAGTCTTCCTTAGCTCACGTTCTATTTTCCGTAAGTTATCCTTCTAGTCTATTAGTTTAGTATAGCGTCCGGTATTCCTAGCCTTCCTTTATAGCTGCGTAGGGCCTAAGTTCTCTATAGGGGACTTGGCTAGGTTACTACTAATTTCCTAGGTCTCTGGTATAGGTGGCGTAATATAGGTAGTCTAGGGGCGGCGTAGTATATAAATCCGTTACGGATTGAGCTATACGTCCTTCTTAAAGGCCTGGTCTCTACGCATAGCATTGGCTTAGTAGATGGTATTAATCTAGGGCTGTATAAGGTTCTCTATTATAATACTAATTTCTTTTATAAAGGAAGGGGTTAGGGGTAGGGATTTGGGCCAGAGGAGCTATCTATTTCGTATATCAAGCTATAAGCCTAAATAGGCTAGCCATTTTCTTCTTAAGATTATATTATGGCTTCCCAGGTCTATAATAAGAAAGGGGACGTTATACTACCTTTGTCTATTAACACGGAGGTGGATCCGTAAGATAGTTATAATAGGTAGCCCTATTCTTCCATTATACCCGCGAATAGGAACTGGTTTAGGCAGTTCCTTAAGGGGCGTATTTAAAAATTTAGCCAGCTTTATGGCGCACTAAGTGTCTATTAAGGCAAAGGCATTTGCTCTAAAGTCAGCTAAAGCAGAGGTTAAAACTTAATATCTATTGCAAAATAAAGTATAAGGGATAGTGCAGCTTCTTCCACTAACTAGCCGACCCAGATTAATATATAATATGTCGATCCCTTTTAACCCTAGAGAGGAGTCTTCCTCTAGGGTTCCTCTTTTTCTAACTCTGCGCTGTCCTCCTGTATTAACAGGACCTCGTCTATTTTTGCCTTTATTAGGCAGTCCTTGGCGAAGTAGTCCTTCTGGCTGTATAAGAAGCAAGCCCCTTAATTACTAAAGGCCTGTCTACGGGGGTTACTATATATAGGCCGAGCATACGCCGGACCCGCGGTAGGGCTAGCTGCGCGGCTAGCTGCTGAATTAACAGCGGGCTGTACTGCTGGTGCCGTAGGAGTTGCCGATTGTGTTAGGGCACTACGGGCCGTTCTTATAGCGCTTATAGTCTGGTTTAAAGAGTTTCTAGCTTTATACCGCTTAGCTCGTGCCTTAATTTAACGGAGGCCTTAATTAATAGCTAGGTAGTGGTCCGTAAGTACCTTTAGCGTCTATATAGTAGTAAAAACTGGCAGTACGGCGCGCTATAGGTCTAGGGTAAGCTTGTTAAAGAGGTCTAGCATTAGGTCTTTATAGGGAATTTAGGCTTAGCCAGCTAGGTACAGAAAGCGGGTCTAAAAGGCTAAAAAGGTCTCTGTCGTTTTCATATTAAGGGCTTTATAATTAAGGCGGGCGTTCTATATCTTAAAGGGGTCCTTATAAATAGAAGACAGGTGGTTAATTATCTCTTTTCCAGAGAGGAAGGGGTCTGCTAAGTCCCAGGCATATTACGGACGTAGATGCGTCTATATGTCCCCACCGGTACAGCCAAAGACGTAGGCCATTTTAGCTTAAGCAGTAGGGAAGTTGTCCGTATTAACTTTAAGCTTATCTTATAGTTAAAGCTTCCAATTGTTAAATATAGGGTCAGTTCCGTCCGTAAGTAATAGGGGGTCCGTGACCTTTGCGGACCGCAACGATGCTAATGCTATATGTTGGGCTAGGGCCTTAAGGACTATAGCAAGTCTATAGGTATCTAATAACTCCTCGCTAGGTGTAGGGGTGTCTCTGGTTTTAAGCAGCTCTTAAAGCCATTTAATTTTAGCATTAGCTGCTGTAAGTTCTTCCTAGGGGGTCGAGATGGCGACTGTTTCACTATTAGAGGTATTTACAGGTCCTACAGCAGCTTTGCCAGCTACTGTATTTCTTAGCATAGCGGTAGGAGTATTGGGTAATTTCCGGTGTTTGTTTATTTTCTGGGGGTTCTAGTCTATGCGTATCCTATTCTTAGGTTTCGCATTCTATTTATATTCTTTTGGTTCTGTCCTGTCCTTAGGGTCCTATTCTATGTCCTTATCCTGTTTATAGTTTATAGATATTTTTAAGTTCCTTCTTAGGAAAGAAGAGTAGTAACAAGCTTTAAATAATATTAGCAACTTAGTTAATTAAGGCACGAGCACAGGAAGAAGGACGCGCAAGCCTATACAATTGGATTGTCTATAAACAAGGATCCAAAGCTAGAGAAAGGAAGGAGAAGAATAGCAGCGCCGCTTAATATTTTATGCGGTCCTTAAGTCACGTAACTCGCGTCTACTATAATCCACGTCTGCCAAGATCTACCGTTTTCCACTAGCGCCGTAACATTCTATAGTCTATATTTTACGGTAGAAGGTTTATAACCCTCCTTAGCTCCTTGTCACGGGACATATCTGTAACACCTTACATACGTCTACCTGTTTCCACCGTCTTGACCTCTATGTTAACGACTCAGTTAATTAAGGCACGTGACGGCAATCTAAGGCAATTTGCTATTATATAACGGCAATCTACAGCAATCTGCCGTCCTCTACTGTGTTCTGCCAAATTCTGTTAAGTTCTACTAGGACTATAACCCAAAGCCTATTCTACCCCGTGCACGTATTAACTAAGCAACTAAGTAATAATATATACCCTTTTCTTCCCATTTCCTTACTTTCTTTCCTTACGCAACGTCTTAATCTTATTATATAGTTTATATACATAGCTTAATAATATCTACTTCGCTATATATTATTACCACTTATACTCGCTCCGTGACACTACGTTGTGTTAAAAACCTATACTCCGCCCTGCCCCGCCCTGTCTAAAATGCAGAACGACCTTGAAGCCCCTATAATGGCCGCTAATATTATATCCGTACTTTAAGAACAATTAGCAAATATATAGAAGTCTTTTATAGACACCCTTGTATAGAATAAGGCTGCTATAGCTAAATAATAAGCTAAATAAGAAGCACGGTATCAGAAATTAATTAAAGCACTTTAAGAAGAAGTCTGCTCCCTTAAGGCACTCGCGTTAGGGCCCTAAGACCAAATACTAGCATAAGAGGCTGCTAACACGCCACCTATAGACGAGATAAAAATGACCAAATCTAAACCTGGCTTGTTGGGTACGAACCTTAAGCCAGCTATAAATATTTATTCTATAAATCTATCTACTACACCATAATAATCTAAAAAACTACTAGACCCCCTAGTATTTACTAGTAAATAATGAGAGCTTTAATTATTTTTAAGCTAACTTAAGAATAAGCTAACTGGTAATACTAACTATTACCTAACTAAAGCTAACTGACTCTACTACGCCCTAAGTTGACTAGGAGGAGACGTAGCTAACCTTATTAAACCTCTCTAGCCAAACTTAGTATAGAGCCTAGTCGTACTTCTTAAAGCTATATACGGTGACCTAAACCGCTAAGCTACTGCTTAAAGGAAGATAAATTATATAACTTAAAAAAAGAAAAGCTTCCTAGTATACTTCTCTAAATTTAACTCTTACGTAAAGGAAATAGGCTGGAATGACTCTGTACTAGTTAATAGCCTTGTTAAATCCCTAAGCCCTAAACTAAAAACCTCCCTAATAGGTGTAGACCTACTAGGAGCCCTTAACGCCTATACAAACGTTATTAATAAACGGTATAATAATATACTACGCCTGATACCTAAGCCCACTCCTTAATATAATATAACAACTCCGCGAACGTTTATTAAGTTATTGTCTTAGCCTAAGCACCCTGACGCTATGGATATTAACATAGGGACCCTAAGATACGCTTTGCTAGGGTCCCCTAAATAAGAATAACGTATTAAGCTAGGCCTTTGCTTTAAATGCGGAAGCAAGGACTATATCTTAAGATACTGCTCCGTCCCTATACCCTAATATGACGTATAAACGGCCAATACTAACAACCGTTTACTATATTAATCCTCTAGTTACCGCCCCTAATCTTTATCTGGTTCTAGCCCCGCATCTAGTAAGCACCACTTATAAGGATAAAGTTATAACTAATATCCTATAGGAACCCCTTCCCGCTTACCACTAAAAGGTATATTCTAGAGTTAAGTCGCTCTTTAGGATAGCTATATTATTATTATTTATTGCTTAACGTCCGATTCGGATCCCTATTGGGCCCACGCGGACTACTCCTTATATATATATAGGGAGAAAACTCTTTTGAGAAAACCCCGTGATCCATCTCCCCGCCTTTTAGGACTCGCCTATAAGGCGCCTACGAGTCACCTATAGTGCTCTACTACCTTACTTTTTGACCTCCTTGGGAACCACTGCTGCCGTAATAAGCCTACGGACGCGCTAGTATCGCAAACTTTACTCTACTACTGTAGAGTTATTAGGGGGCGCCTATTGCTCGCCCCTTTGCCTTTTATTACCATTTCCTTTGCAACCTAAAACTAGTCTAGTATATTTTGGCTAATAAGCCACTGGGTAACCGCTTTAAGACCTTTTTATATTAAGAGTAGTATGTTATAGTTCTCTGTGCCAGCTACTAAGAGTATAGCTTCTTAGTTGGTACGTAGGGGCATAACAGTATTATATGTTTTAGTGTCTGTCTTAGCCAGCTATATTTATATCTTAGGCTGCCTACTGGGATACCTACCTAGTAGAGCTAATCTTTTAGTCCTATTATCCCTGTTCTTAAGAGTGTTGCTATTATATTTTCTGCCTTTATTAGGCCTTCTTGGAGCTCTTAAGTGTTTACCCCCCATGGCGTTAACTATGCCATAGCTTAGGTTTTTCTTGCCTAAGTTAGCCTCTGTACCTTTAACTCCTATGCGCCTCTCCAGCATTGGTTTAACCAGTATTATATTACAGAAGATAGTTTCCTGGCGTTCTTTTATGCTCTACTTTAGCTCTTTTCTCTTTCTTGCTATTGTTTTTACTGGCCTTTTACACATCTTCCTTCCTCCTCTATATAGGCCTGGGCCCTAACGCAGTACTATTCTTCTTTTACTTTTTTTACCTGTTTCTCTAATATCTCTTTCCTACTTTAGGGTTGTTGGTTTGTTCTCCTATAAGGCGCCCTAGGGTCCCTCCATAGTTTATTTAGGTGTGTCTTAATATACTTTATAGCATTAGAGTTGCGTTTACTTTACGCCCTTTGCATTACAGCGGCTTTAATATATAGTTATAGGGGGGGAATATTGGCTTCCTTCTTAAGCAGTACTGTGGCCGTTCGCTTATACCCGCCTGTTATGCTCCGGAGGCAGGCTATTTGGACCTTTTAAAGTGGTTTAAGGAGTAATTTAGGGGGGCCCTTCTTGGTTTCTCTAATGGCCCAAATACTAGATCTATATATTATAGTTAGCCGGACAACTACTGTGTATAGTAGGCGTGACCTCTAGAAGCATGGACCCTATATAGAATTAACAATCCTGGATAATGTAATATACTATACTTAACCCTTATAGGCCGCTTATACCGTATATACGCTTTACTAGAGCTTACTATCTACCTATACTCCTAATACCCTTAGGCCCTGAACTAGTTAACCCCTAAAGCCTTAGATATAGATTATATGCTAGAGATCTATAGATTGGTTACGTTTTCTTATAAAATAGATTAGCTGGTATTTCTCTAGTAAGAATTAGACTCTATGTCGTCTTGCCTATTCTATATAGGTATTATAGGCTTTCTCTAGTATTCTGTAGTTCTCTGCGGCTATTGGCCTGTATATAATTAAGTTTATGTTATTAATAAAGCCTATCCCCTAGGTTGCCCCTTTCTTAAAGGTATTAAGTAAGTTGCTTATAAAGAAAAGGAAGAGTATAGGCAAAAGAGGTAATTCTTATGGTATACCTATTATAACTATAATAGGGGGGCTTTAATATTCGCTAAAGACTAGTAATATCTCTTTCTAGCCTATAAACCTTTAAATAAATTATATAATCTATTCTGGGAAGCCCTTTGCCCTAAGGATGTATAGGAGGCGCTTATGGGGTATATTATTATAGGCGCCACTAATATCTAGGCTAAGTATTAATACTATAAAGTCCTTACGTATAGCCTATGCAGTTTTAATAGTAGTAGCAAGTAGTATAAGTGCTAATAATATTAAGTGATTCTTTCTTGCCCCTATTTAGCTTTATAGTAATAGGGCGTGTTCCTCTGCTGTATCTACTATATAGTCCGCTATAACCTTTTCTAAGATCTTGCTTAGGGTGTTTTCTAAGGTAATAGGGTAGTAGCTTCCTGGGATTAAGTAGTCTACTTTACCTTTTTTTTATAAGATAACCGTTATTATAGATTTTCTAAGTCGCGGGTAGTAGCCTATTATAAAGTATACTCTAGCTATATCTGCAAGCTAAGGTGCTATAAGTGGACCATAGGTCTTTAAAGCTTTGTTTAGGATCCTATTTAGTCCTAGTACTATATTATTTAAGAGGCGACTAATGGTTCTAGCCATTTCTTTAGTTATTATATCGCTGTTAACCCTTAGGCGAGTTACTGGTGTTTTGCTAGTAATATTACTAAGGTCTACTAGAGCTAGTTAGGGGAAAAATCTTTTTATAAGGATCTTTGCCTTCTTATTATTATTGCTTATAGCCTATGGTTCGCCTGCTCTTTATAGGGGTGGTAGGTATAGGTCTTCTACTAGGCATTTTGCCTTTTTCTTTACCCATCTTGCTATAGTCTAAAGGCCCTTATTATAGGGGATGCTTAGGTTAGTAGTATATTTATTTATAAACTGTCTCTAGTTATTTCTTGCTTCTTTTTTTAGGGTATTCTTTAGCTGGTTTCTTATGTCTTTGTATTATCTCTTATTTTTAGGGTTATAGCTACTTATATATTTCCTTCTTGCTTATTATTGGCTAGCTATAAAAACCGCGTATTATGCGGACTATGTGTATTACGTATAGGGGCCTGGTTTTAATACTGGGTAATACTCTTCTAGCCTATTTTTAATTGCTGCCTGGATCCTTTCTAGTCTTTGGTTAATTTCCTTAGGGGTGGCTAATAAGCCTCGCTTATTTAGTATTAGGTGGATTTCTTCTAGGTCTTAAAGTTGTTGTTTAACTATATTAAGGAAACTGTCTATCTTAAGCTTCCTTATTGCGTATCTTTTACTATTTAGTTGCGCCTTAATATCCAAATCTAGCTATATCTAAATGGGGATATGGTCTAAGGTAAGTGCCTATTCTTCTTTAGGGATGCACCTTTTAAGTCTCTAGTATAGGCCATCGTCTATAAATATAAGGTTAATTGTACTTCTGGCTGTACCTTATTGCCACATAATTGCTCCTAGGGGAGTGGCTAGCTTAAGGCCCTAGATATCTATAGCTCTTAGTAGGCACTCTGCCTATCGTTTAGCAGCGACATAGATACCCCCCTACTATAGGTAGTAGAGGTTTATATCTCCTAATAGAATAAACTCTGTGCCTTTGGTTTCTAGTAAGCTTATTACTAATATAATATTCTCTATTTATGGGACCCCTTTAACCCTAGGGTTATACACATTAATAATTTATACTGGTCCCCTATATATCTGGATTGTTAAAACTATAATATCTAGGTTAACTGCTTGCTATAACTATAAGGATAGGCTAACAGCCTTACTAATTATAAAGCACATATATAGGCTGCTTTTGGTTTATATAGGAGCTAGAATCCTTAGGGGCAGTATGTTAATTATGTATAGGTATTATAATACGGCTCTTATATAGTAAGGATATAGTATTTCTCTGGGTCTAGACTATCTAGTAGGGGCCTTGCAAGGCGGTGGTTTGTATTGCCGCAGTTATACTATATAATAGATAGGTGGCGGACCCCTAGTAAGGGTTATTTAATTCTCCTTTGTTCTTTACTTCCTCTATTTCCACTTTCTCTAGGATTTTTAGAACTTTTGTCTCTTATATCTACACCCTAGTCGCTACTTATTTTATATAGGGCTTTTTATTCCCGTGTCTTGTATTCCTACTAGCGCTTCTATATCCAAATCTATTATTGTCTCCAGTTCTTCCCCTAGTCTTACTGGTTAGCTTTATACCCTTTATAGGTCGGCTACGAATGTTAGATTTGCCGCGTTTAGTCTAATTCTTAATTGTCCTAGTTTTAAGCTTGCTGTAGCTGTCTATGGGGGTCTTTTTATAGGGCGTCCTCTTCCTTGTGTCCCCTATGACCCTTATGTCCCTATTTAGTCTGGTAATATTGCGCAGCATCGCTTCTAGCCCGTTAAGGCTTGGGATAGCTAGCCCAGCCCCCTAGTATTAAAGGTAGGGAACGCTAGGAAGGCACCTACATCCCCCTAGCTTATTGCCTATTGTTTCCATTTATATAACCTAGTATATAGTTGTTCCTGTAGCTGTTAAGCCTTTGCCTTTTATTTCCTATATTTAATATAGTCTACTCTCTCCCACGCCTTATGTGTGCTTTAGTAACAGTTTACGTATTTTATTTAGTCTTAATTTAAGCAGTGTCTTATATTATAGGGGCCTATATAGTGGCCGCAGCACACCTATGCTGCGTATGTGGATTAGGTATATCCCTATTATATATAGCAATAGCATTGTTCTAGGCGTAGTTTATAGTTATAGAGCCTTATATTATATATAAGGCCATTTATAATTATTCCTTTTTAGATAAGGAGTTTTTGCATTCCTAGTATATATATACTGATAATAAGGGAGCTATATGTTTAACTAGTGTCTCCCTAGTAAGTCTCTAGCAACTCTTATATCCTCTTATTGTTCTTATTATATGCTTAGATTGTATTTTTCTGTTAAAGCTATTAGATTTGGGTAATCTTAAGTTCTGGTATAAGGCGTTTTATATATTTTACTATCTCCTATATAGTTGCTATATTATTTACCTAGCGTCCCTTTTCTACCCTAAGGCTTATGGGAACCGCTAGGACTTTAACTAGGTGGTCTTTATAGAGCACTTTTATGCTAATATATTCTCCTAGCCTGTCCTCTACCCTTATGGCTTATTCCTTTGCCTATTGGTCCTTTAGGGTAACTCTAATATCTCTGCTCCTTAGGTGTTAGACTATAACGGCATTATAGACTTTCTTATAAATCTTTATAAGGACTTCTGTTTCTAATTATCCCCTAAGCCCCTCTACTTTTTTTTATATTTGGTTATATTGTAATTATATACCTAGTTATTGTCTTAAGGGGGTTGGGTTCCCTATACTATAAAAGCGCAGCTATGGTGGCCTAGGTGCAGTTCGCTAGTAAAAAGGGGTTTTGTTTATTTTTAATTTTGCTTAGCCATTAGAGGATTTAATTAAGGGATTGCTAAAGGGGCGCCTAAGGGACGCTAGACTGGCGGAGCCATTCTACTAGCTATATTAGTTTATTATAGCTAACGGTTGCTCCCCTATAATTATGGATACTAGACGTGTCTAATAGGCTTTATATTTTATTAGATACCTTCTTAATAGAGGTATTTCCGCTTTGTGGTGTAGTATTCGCCTATTCTTATTGTGGAGGGCCATTGCTAGGCGTGGTTCTAGCGGTCGCGCGCGAGTACAAACCACTATTGTTTGACATGTGCCTCCCCTGCAATGCGGGCATCTTAGGGGGATTCTCTAGGTGTTTTTCGGGGTTCTTTTTGGTTGGTTTTGGTCTTTTTGGGCTGGGTGCAGCAAGAGCTCCAGTCTTCCTATAGGATAGCTATATTATAGGATCTTGTTAAATGTATTAGATGTTACAAACCCTAACTTTTAGGATTGTAGTATAACCGTTAACTACTATCTTTAGTAGAAAGGTTAATAGGCTAATACTTAAGTCCTAATTAACACAGGAGCTAGTAGTATAGGATTTATTAATAAGATCTTTATATAAGACAATAGGTTTACCCTAATACCAGCATATTAATATATTTGGATTTAATGGTAAACGCACTATCTTAGGCCGTATTACTTATATAGCGGCCCTAAGACTTTAATACCTAAACCATAAAGAATTAGTTAAGCTTTTTATGACTACCCTAAGTTACCTAGTAATCCTTAAATAACCCTGAATAAAGCTATATAAGGTAACTATTAATTGGGATAACCTTAAGCTTCTATTTACTGCCTCCTATTATAAGTAGAAGTACCTTATAACTTGCTGCTTAGACCCTAAACTAAAATCTAAAAAATCCACCAGAATCTACTAGTCTAAAATTTCCACTAATATCCACTTTATACCTAAAAAGTCCACCCAATTCCACTAAATTCCACTAATATAAGATTTCCACTAATGTCCACTAAGAACCTGGAAATAATATATAACTATATAAACTAACTCTAACTACTGCACCCCAAACTAAGCAGAAGCTTAAGCTTAATATATAAAAGTACTAGAAGAACTAGTATTCTACTATAAAAAGGATACTTAAAGAACCCGAACCTAAATCTAATACTAACTCTATACCTAATACTAAACCTAAACCTAAATAAGAAACTAAGGATGATTTAAGCTTGCTTAATACCTTAGATATCTATATAATTAGAGCTACTCCGCTAGCATAACTTGCTAGGAAACCGGAATATATAATCTTCGTTGTTATAATGGCCGATATTAAGAAGGCCTTAGTACTAAAAAAGCACACTAACCCCGTTACAAAAGTACCAGTAGAATACTATAATTATCTAGATATATTCTTATAAAAGGAAGCTAATAAGCTACTAAAACGCCGTCTATATAATTATAAGATTATAGTTAAAGAAGGAAAACATTCTAGATTTGGACCCTTATATAGGATGTCTTGAAACAAACTTTAGGTACTATAGAAGTACTTAGACGAACATCTAGATAAAGGATTTATTAGAGTAAGTTCTTTACCTATAGCTGTACTAGTAATCTTTGTTAAGAAACCTAGCGGCAGTCTATGCTTCTATGTAAACTACTAAGCTCTTAACGCTGTTACTGTTAAGAACTAATACCCAATCCCGTTAATCTAAGAGACACTAAACTGATTAAGTAAGGCTCGCTTTTATATAAAGCTTAATATTATCTATGTATTTAACCGCCTTTATATCGCAAAAGGAGATAAATAGCTTACTGCATTTTATACTTAATATGGACTATTTAAATACTTAGTAATGCCATTCGGCCTTATAAACGCCCTAAGTTTATTCTAATACTTTATAAATAATACCCTACGTCCGTACCTAGACGTCTTTTATACTGCTTATATTAACGACATCTTAATATATAGCAATAATCTAGCTAAATACTAAAAATATGTTAAACTGGTCCTATAAGCCTTGCATAGAGCTGGCCTATAATTAGATGTAGATAAATGCGAGTCCTATAAAATATAAGTCTTATACCTTAGACTTATTATTTCTATAGATGGCGTACAAATAGACCTTAAGAAAGTTAAAGTAATTATAAACTGGCAAGAACCTAAGAATGTTAAGGACGTAAGGGCCTTTATAGGCTTCGCTAACTTCTACTAATAGTTTATTAATAACTTCTTCGCCTTAGTCTTACCCCTTATGGCCTTAACCTAAAAGGACAAAGCCTTTATCTTTAATAAGGAATGTAAGAAGGCCTTTGCTTATCTAAAGATTATATTTACCACTACACCTATACTTTAACACTTCAACCTAGACTAAATAAGTATTATGGAAGCTAACTTATCTAACTATGTTACTAGGGGCATTCTGTCTTAATATAATAAGGAAGGAGTATTGCACCCTATACTATACTTTTTGAAATAACTAAGCCTAGCCAAATATAATTACGAGATCTATAATAAAGAATTACTGGCTATTATTAGATACTTTAAGCAATGGCGACTAGAACTAAAAGGAGCTGGATTCCTAATTAAGGTTCTTAGCGATTATAAGAACCTACAGTACTTTACAACTATAAAACAGCTAAGCCACTGTTAAGCCTATTAGTTAGAATATCTGTCCTAATTCCAATTCTTAATTACATACTACCTAGGCGTTTAAGGCTAGAAGCCTAATGCCCTAACCTAACGTTTATAGGACGCACCAGCTTAAGAAGAAGCGCGCTCCTACCGCAATTAGACTCTGCTCTGCCCTAAGCTATTTAAACCTCCCACTAAAGATCTTATAGTATACGTCCTTGAAATAACCGATCGAACTATTAAATAGATCATAGTTAACAAATATCCAAACAATAAGTTTATCTAAGAGACGCTTAAGCTAATTTAAGATAGCGTTAGACGCTTTAAAAAGATTTCTTTAAGCAAATATAAAGCCCGTGGAAACCACTTATACTACTAGAACCGCCTAATTGTCCCTAATTATAATAAACTTAAGCTCAAGCTTCTTAAATACATACACGATCTACTAGTAGCCGGTCACCTAGGCTAAGGAAAAACCCTAGAACTACTCTAATAAGAGTACTACTAGCCAAACATATATAATACGATACAAAAGTACGTCTTTAGCTACCACACCTACTAACAAGCTAAAGCTTTATATAAAACGTATAACGGCTTTCTAAAGCCACTACCTATTCCAAACTAAAGATAGAAGGATATCTTAATTAACTTTATTGTTAATCTCCCCATAAGTAAAGGCTATATAAATATTATAGTAGTTATAGACCGACTATCTAAGATAAGACACTTAATTGCCTGCCCTAATATATTAACACCTGCCGTTGCCCAACTGTTCCTAGATTATATATAGAAACTCTATAAACTCCCTAAAACAATTGTCTCTAATAGAGGCTGCTAGTTTATCTTAGTGTTTTAGAAAGAACTAACTACCTAACTCTATATTAAAGTACTATTGTCTATAGTATATTACCTAGAAACGGATGGTTAAACAGAACGTATAAATGCTATAATAGAACAATATATTTAGATATACACGTCATATCTATAGGACGACTGGATAGACTGGCTTACATTTACCAAGTTTACTGCAAATAACTCTGTTTTAGAAACTATAAAGGTCTCCCTATTCCTGGCTAATTATGGCTAGCACCTACAAATATGTTTTAAACCCTTTAGTAATATTTCTCGCCTAGCTTATTAGGCCTTATAAGTTATAAAAGCAAACGAATTTATAAAGAAGATAGAAGAACTATAGGAGTTCCTTATTAATAAAATAATATAGGCCTAGTTTGTCTATAAAGCCGCAGCAAATAAGAACCAAACCCTAGCACCAGCTTACCAAATTAGTGACTTTGTTTAGCTAGACATAAGAAATCTAAACACGAAACAACCTACTACAGTCACCTCTGAAAGTTCGTTTACACTCACTAAGCCCACTAACAGCCAGCATCGCACCCCATTAAAATTTGTAAGAGGTGCAATATAACACATTTAACCCACTACTTATTGCCTAAAATAGACAGAAGGCTCACACCTAAGGTTATATATTAAATTAGTGTTAGAATTAAAGCTGGTAAGGGGGTGTCAGCTATTATAAAGGCTATTAATATGTCCCGTCCTACTATTTACAAAATACAATTAAACCTTAACCTCTATAACTGTAACGGGACTAGCCCAGTTACAGTAAGAATGTCTTAGTGAAACACTTAACAGATAACTATATAAAACTGTTTATAAACTGTTTATAACTGTCTGCAACTATCTACAACTATCTATAATTATCCGCCGTAATCTACCGTTTTCCACTAAGTTCCACTAACTCAATTAAATTCCACCAAATTCCACCAACGTAATAGAATTTAGTCAAAACTTGTTAAAATCCACGTGGGCTTATACCCACACATCTGCTGCCAAGACCCTAAATATTTAGTTACAAGTTTCCTATATTCCTTTCTCTTCTTTATATAACATCTTATTCTCTTTAAAAGCTATATACCCTTAGATTTAAATAGAATTTATATTATTCCTTTAAATCTTCCCTAAAGCCTCTTTGCGCCTTTACACTACGTTATATTAAAACAACTACTATTAAAAATGGCAAACAAACCTAAATCCCTTTTAATAACCATAAGTATTATGTCCCTAGTTAGGGAACAATTAACCATAATATAACAATCCTTTATGGATGCCCTAGCTTAGTAGCGGGCTGCACTAGAAGCCTAATATTAGCAATTAATGGAAGCACTCCACAAAAAACTCCGTAACGTTAAGGCTCTTTTATTAGAGACCCTAATAACAATACCTATAAATAAAATTAAAATAACCGTATCTAAACCCAACCTATTAAATGCGAACACTAAACTAGTAATGGTAACTCAACCTATATCTATAATAAGTTTAATACCTATTACAAAATCTAAAAAGCTCCCTAATCCTCTAATATTTAATAAAAATTAAAACAACCTATATCCCTTTATAACCAAGCTCCGTCTTAAACTTTTAACAAACTATAACTAATACCCTATTGAAGCTAGCAAGGTTAGCTACGGAATGTCTTATTTAAGTAAGGACGCTATATATACCATAGATCCATTCTTCTGTAATAGTACCTTTATTAATTTTAAAATCTTTATCTCTCTACTAGAATAAATGTATAATAACGCTGGCCGTAAACACATAGCTATTACTAAACCTAGGAACCTATAATAACGGAACCAAGACTTTACCAGCTTCTTTTTAGAATTTTTAGGCCTTATTAGCAAACTAGATTAGAATAAAGCCGCTAGAGTCGCTACCCTTTAATAAGCTATCTTAGATGAAATTAGAGCCTAGTTAGTAGGTAGGGAACTGCTAAAAAACCTATCTAAATTTGCTACAATATGCCAACAAATTAATGAGGATCTTTAATATAACAAACAAACTTATTCCCTAAAGTCAACCACACCTTATATTTAAAACACCCTAAAACGCGATCCATCTCCAAAACCTAAAAGCACCATATACAACCCTATAGACCTTAATGCCACTTAATTCTATACACCCTTAGGAACTAATAAATAAAGAACTTAAGCCACAAATGGAGAATGCTTTAAATGCGGTAAAAAAGGATATATTTAAAAGCATTGCCAAACTTACCCCTTTAAAAAGGTCCGCCATAACTCCTCCCGTTCCTTAAATTATACCCATTCCTTAAGCCGTACTTATTCCTTAAATCATACCCGCTCTATAAATTATACTTAAACGCTATAAAGCATCTCGCCCTTAGTTAATTCGGAAAATAAATTATCCTAAGGCCAAGTTGCGCCTTAAAATAAAAGGTAGAAAAGCATAAGTATCTAGGCTCTTCTAGCGCTGATATACAACATAACTCCCTTAATATATTTAGCAAATTTAAATACTTAGAAAATAGAAGGAAGTACAAATCCTTATAGACAGTAAAGCCACCAGTATAGGCTTTATTAATATGAACTATGCAAAAACTTAATACCTAAATTTAAAGAAACTTAATAAGCCTTAAGGCCTATAAGGCTTTAATAGCAAACCCTTAATATATAGCAAAATAACGTATTACGCCCTAGTAAAAATGCGGATAGGTAAATACCTTAAATATATCTCCCTATTTGTAACATCCTTAAAGCAATATAAAGTTATACATAGATATAGATAGCTAAAACAACATAACCCTTTAATTAGCTAGGTTAAAGAAACACTAAAGTTCCGTACAACTTACTACTAAAGTTATTACTTAAAAAACCATTTACCCTATAAACATGCGTATAACTATTCAAATTTAATATAATATAAATTACCCTTGCTATAAACCTTAAGCCAACACAATAAATCTATAACTGCTGATTGTAATAAAGAATATAAAGATGTTTTATTAAAACCTCTTAAAATTCAGATAATACAAGCCGCACCCTTTATTTTATTAAAATCTTTACTGTAACTATAGAAGATATTAAGAAAGCACTAGAACCAAAATAGTATATTAATCCTTAACCTCTTATACCTAAAGAGTAACACGACCTAATTAACGAGTTTAAAAGACAATTTATGGACCAACTAGCCCTATACTAAGATAAGCATAATTTTAAGATAGAACTTAAGCCAGGCATAATACTAAAGTTCGGTCTGCTATACGGTATATTATAGGAAGAATTGCTTATAATATAACAATACCTTAATAAGCATCTAGAAAAAGGATTTATTTGCCCTAGTTAATCTCCATTTACCTTACCTATACTATTTATTAAAAAGCTAGGAGGAGGCTTAAGATTTTATATTAATTATTAAGCTCTAAATGAAATTATAATTTAAAACCAATATCCAATTCCCCTAATTTAAGAGACGCTTAACTATTTAGTAAAGGCACGGTACTTCATAAAGCTTAATATAGTTGCAGCCTTTAATAAAATCCATATATAAGAAGGAGATAAGAAGTATATAGCTTTTTATATATAATAGGGACTCTTTAAATACCTAGTAATGCTATTTAGCATAAAGAACGGTCCCAGTATATTTTAGTAATATATTAATAATACGCTTCGTGAATTCCTTAATGTATTTATTACCGCGTATATTAACAATATTGTTCGTACTAACTTAATAGCACGAGTGAGTCGTATCCCGGGGCACGAAATACGTATAGTATTGTATGCTCTTTAGGATGGTGACTGTCGATTGTATGAAGCAGACTACGTGGTCTATATACTAATG
>Ga0307507_10001721_pt1 | contig 48278 bp, 47 predicted proteins | sample 7_EM_MG_FD_207223 | JGI IMG/M metagenome (GOLD analysis project Ga0307507, IMG submission 207223) | Populus trichocarpa ectomycorrhiza microbial communities from riparian zone in the Pacific Northwest, United States - 7_EM | ecosystem: Host-associated > Plants > Roots > Unclassified | place...
CCCCTCCCCCATCAACCCCCTAGACCCAAATTGTTTTCCCCGTAAAAGAAGAGCTACGTATTTTTCTAGTATGGCCGTTTGTGGTTTGCATCCTTACTTGTAACTTTCCTTTCAAAAAGGGTGAGATGTAGACTTATGCTTGCACTTTATATTTTCCTTAATACTTATCCAAGAGGGATGATCGGGCAAACGGTTTCAGCCCCAGAGTAGTTTCAGTCACCGTGGAGGACAAGAAGAGAGGTTTCTTTTGTTTATTTGTTTTGATTTATAGGTTTTGTTCTTTCCATAGCTAGCGCTGCACGAAGCTTCTTGTACCTAAAAACAATGAACGCATGATAAAAAAACAAAAAAGAAAAAAAAGAAAAAAAAGAAAAGGCAGGAGATTTGGGTTCTTCATGCAACCATCTAAGTTCTTTCATACACTATACTTTCAATAACAGAGATCTTTATCTATCATACTTCTGGGAATCAAGACACGACTGGCGTATATGAGCCTAGCGATTGACGTTGCTAGATAGAAGTCAACGGACTTAGCTATCGCAACAGCTATTGGGCTAAAAAGAAGTGATCGTTAGGGAACTATCGGTTACCTGCTGCAAGTATCACCCGAAGAGAAGAGGATTGTAACATTTGGTTGCGTCAACCAGCAGCACCTAACAAACAGACAAAACGGAGACCAACAACGAAAACAACATCGACCCCCCATCGGAAATTATCGACCTTTCATCACTAGGAGAAGGACCGGAAAGGGCCTTGACGGAAGAGAGGGCACCGAGCGCTACAACACCAGAGCCACCATCACCAATTGGATCAGAAGAAACAGAAGAACCAGGAAGGGCACGATGAAACACGATGGCGGCCAAAGCAGAACAAGGAGTAGCTACATCCTCGGACACAACCCCGATCCTAAGCCCAGAACAGATGAGACAAATAATCACATCCCTAAGTGGAGGGACCAGGAAACCCAAAGCCAAAGAACCTGAGGTTTACCGAGGAGAACGACACAAACTACGAGGATGGCTAGCCCAACTCATAGTGTACTACAGGACTGTAGGGTGGCAAAACGGCCACGATGAGGAAAAGATACTCTATGCGACAAGCCTCCTAAGGGACGACGCAGGAACCTGGATCACACCCTACGCAGAAGAAGAAATCACCCCAGCATGGGACAATTGGGCAGGGTTCAAAGCGGAATTACAAAGACAATTTGGCGTAATCGACGCCAAAGGAGAGGCAAGGATCAGGCTGAAGAACATGAAGCCAGGTAAACGATCAGTTACCGAATACTGGAATGAATTCCGCCTAGTGGCTAGCGAAGCCGAGTTGGACGACTCAACCGGAGGGGAACTGCTTCTAGGAGGAATGATCGCAGAATTGCAGAAAGCCTGGGGAGCTAGCAGCGAAGAATACGAGGACCTCAAAACCCTAGCCCAAGGGGCAATCAGGAAGGAGACCAAGTTGGCAACGGTCAGGCATATTCAAGGATCGCCATCAACAAAAAGCATCCAACCAGAAACGAGCACACCACGAAACCCGGATGGGACATACCGACCCTCAAATAATGGCAAGGAGAATTACAGGGAGCCTATGGAACTGGACGTGACTCGCAAACGACCGAGATTCAACATCTCGAGGGAAGAATTCCAAAGGAGGATACGAGAACAACTATGCCGCAAGTGCGCACAACCGGGACACTTAGCCAGGAGTTGCCCGAAAAAAGACGGACCCAAACCATGGAACGCACAGGCAAGAAATTGGCAACCCGCGAAGAAAGTCGCCCCTTGGCAAACCAGGCCCAAGATTAGGGAAATCGAGATCGAACAGGAACACGAACAGTCGGGAAACGACGAATTTCCCCAGTACGAGATGGTCTGAGGGACAGACCCGAGCGAAAACCCATCATCATGGAAAACTACTACGCGGCACTCAACTACACGGAAACGCTCGATAACGACAAAGACCATCTTATGATCAAGATACAACTACACGGCGAAAAGGAGTCTGTCACTATCAATGCCATGATTGACTCAAGAGCAACAGAAGACTTCATTGACCGAGAAGTCTGCAACAAACATGCGATCAAGATGATCAAAGCAAAAAAGCCAAGGGAAATTTACCTTGCGGACGGAAACCCAAGCGCTGTGGGACCGGTCACCCATCTGACGAAAGTACCTATGGACATTAGTAGCCATAGGGAATTGGCAACCTTCCAAGTGGCGAATCTCCAGAACCATCAGGTCATCCTCGGGATGCCATGGTTAAGAGAACATAATCCAACAATCGATTGGAATCACAAAAGGATGAAATTCAACAGCGAAACATGTACGACTTGGTGTCTCAAAAGTTCACCCGTTGCATATGCGGTACCCGAAGAAAAAGCCCTGGAAGCGAATCTCATTACTAGATTCACCAAGATCCAGACCCAGAATGGCCGGACGGCCAAGAGTGGCCCGACGGCCAATGACCAGGGGGTCAGAGTCAAGAAGGTATCCGCTGAGGCCAGGGTGCCTATGAAGGGAACAGCAAGAGCGGCAGGACACGCCCTGTACGCTAACGAAGGACCCGACATTCCTGCCAGAGGGCAAGCAGTTGTTGGGACGGGGATAGCTGTTGGATTACCTCCCAACACCTATGGACGAATCGCACCACGAAGCAGTCTAGCAGTCAAACATCGACTCATGACAAATGCAGGTGTGATAGACTCCGACCACAGAGGAGAAGTGAAGGTGGTCCTAGCCAACCTAGGAGACCAACCATACCGAGTGGAAAAAGGGGACCGGATCGCACAACTGATCATCGAAAAATCGACAACGGATAACTACAAGAAGTAACTCAGTTGGACGATACCGACAGAGGGGATCCAGGATTCCGGAGCTCCAACACCACCATGGACCAAAGGGTCAAGGGACAGAAGGCCAAACCAAAAGTGGAAATCAACGAGATAGCGGCACAAGCTTTCGGACAGTTCTACCGAAGAGGAGAAACAACAGGCATCCTAAGATTGGACGAGGTCGACAACGAAATTCAGCTGCAAGCTATCAACATTAGCACAGAGCTGGCGATAAGGAATAAAAAAAACAACGAGGACCAAGATGTCAGGGACACGGTTCCACAAGAATATCATCACCTGTTGGATGTATTCGAAAAAGGAGAAAAAATGACAGTACCACCCCACCGACCAGGTATTGATCTAGGAATAGACCTGGAAGAAGGAAAAACAGTACCTATCAAGAAGATATACGCCCTCAGTTCCGACCAACTCGAAGAGCTCCATTGATACATCAAACAAAACGAGGGCCGAGGGTGGATTCGAAGGGTGAAGTCAGGAAGAGCTTCACCAATCATGTTCGTCAAGAAGAAGGACGGAAAACTCAGACTATGTGCCGATTACCGAGCACTCAACGAAGTCACCAAGAAGGATCGACATCCCCTACCACTCATTAGAGAAGCCTTAGACAGACTATGGGGACCCAAATACTTCACCAAGCTGGACATCAAGGATGCCTATCACAACATTCGAATTAGAGAAGGAGACAAATGGAAGACAACCTTTTCAACAAAGCTGGGGACCTACGAATACCTAGTCATGCCATTTGGACTATGCAACGCACCAGCGGCGTTCCAACGATGGATCAATGAGGTCCTTATGGAAGACATCGACATGTCTTGTATCGTCTATCTAGATGACATACTCATATATTCAAATACCCTACAACAACACCAAAAGGACGTCACCATTATCCTCGAAGCAATACGAAAATCGGGGATGAAGGTCAAACCATCCAAGTGCGAATTCCACCAAAGCGAGAGAGAATACGTAGGATTTATCATTGAACAAGAAGGAGTCGAAACCGACCCAGTTAAGACACAAGCCATATCGGACTGGACAACACCCAAGAAAATTAAGGAAATCCAACGTTTCCTAGGGTTCTGCAACTTCTACAGACGGTTCATCGAAAGGTTCAGCAGGACAGCCAGGCCACTATACGCAAGGACAAAAAAGGAGTGCATCGGCAACTGGGAGTGGGGAGACAAAGAACAAGAAGCATTCGACGAAATAACGACAAAACTCACCACAGCACCAGTACTGGTCTACTTCGAGCCCCTCGCACCGACCAAAATCGAAACAGAGGCCTCAAAATACGTCTGCTCCAGTATACTATCACAACAATGCCAGGACGGAAAATGGAGACCAGTGGCGTACCGATCCGAGACGATGTGGGACGCTGAATGCAACTACGACATACACCATAAGGAACTACTAGAGATAGTTCAAGCATTCCACGAATGGAAAAGATAGGCAAGAGGAAATCCGAAACCAATACGGGTCCTCACAGACCACAAGAACTTAGTCACCTGCATGACAACGAAGGAACTAAATGAACGACAAGCACGATGGATGCAAGAATTAAGTCAATACAACTTCAAAATTGAGTACCGACCACGAAAGGAGGGGGGAAAGCCAGACGCCCTTACCAGAATAGAAGGGGACCTACCCACGGCAGGAGATAAAAGACTCACTGAAAAGGTGGGAATCTTACTGCCATAAGAACGATACTGGGATATACCAGACACCAAAGAAATCAAGATCGACATGTTAGAAACGAGGGAGTTTCGAGACAAGAACGAAGGAGAGATACAGAAGGCAAGCAACGACGACGCAGAAATCCAAGACGTCAAAAGAAACTTGGATGAAGGAAGAAAAGAAATGAAAGGAGTAGCGCTGGGGCTATGCCAATGGAAAGACGGCCTCTTATGGTACCAAGGAACGATTTGGATACCAAACGACGAAGGGATACGAACCGCTCTTATCGCTAAACACCACGAACCCCCACAAGCGGGACATGGCGGAACGGCAAAAATTACCAAACGCATCAGCCGACGATATTATTGGCCGAAGATAAGAGAAGATATCAAACGATTGATAAAGAATTGCGACACATGTCAAAGGACCAAAGTGGTCTGACATGCACCCTACGCATTGCTAAAGTCAAACGAGGCCCGCCATCGACCATGGAAATCAATCGCTATGGACTTCATTACAGACCTGCTGAAATCAGAAGGATATGACAGCATACTGGTAGTCATCGATCAGCTGACCAAAATGAGCCATTTCATTCCATGCTCAAAGGACCTGGACGCACGGCAGTTTGCCAATCTCTTCATGAAGGAGATAGTCAGGTTACACGGACTACCACACAATATCATCACCGACAAGGGGACGCTATTTACCGCAGACCTATGGAAAGAAACCACGGGGAAATTAGGAATCGAACGACGACTTAGCACGGCGTTCCCCCCACAAACAGACGGACAGATGGGACGAACCAATGCCATATTAGAACAATACCTCCGAGCCTACATCAACTATCAACAAGAAGATTGGTGTGGTTACCTATCATTGGCAGAATTTGCATACAACAATGGTTATCAGGAAACCATAAAGAACACACCCTTCTTGGCGAATTACAGAATCAACCCCGAATACGAGATGATCGGTCATCTCATCCAAGGAAAACAGACCAAACGGGGAGAAATGACTCAATTACATGAGTCATTAAGAAACAAGATGGTGGCCGCACAATTACCACAAAAAGAATACTACGATCTACACAGAAAACACGATCCGAACCTACAATCAGGAGACATGGTGTGGTTGTCTCCACGGAACATCAAGACCACAAGACCAGCGAAGAAACTGGACTACAAGAAAATCGGACCATTTAAAATCTTGGCAAAGATTGGAACAAGCGCATATGAGCTGGCCTTACCACCCTCAATGGCCATACACAACACATTCCATATCTCCCTCCTCGAACCTTACCAAGACAACCGATTCCCCTCACAGATCAAAGAACCCCCCTCCTCCTATTCAGATAGAAGGAGAAGACGAGTACGAACTCGACGAAATCATCGACTCTCGACTCCACTATAACGGGCTCCAATACCGAGCCAAGTGGAGAGGCTACTCAGCAGAACACGATAAAGTGTGGTACCCCGCGGAAAACTTCAACAATGCAAAACACACAGTCCAACGATTTCACCAACACTGCCCAAGAAAGCCCGCAGTGGATACACGTCACGATCAACAGATCGTCCTCCGCACCTCCCCCCGTCGTCACAAAAGAACGAGGCTCACACACACCGGAGAGTGAGGCCCAGCGCATCACTCACCACGCTACCCCAACTAGCCCAGCATACTGGTGCTCAGAAAAGAGGGAGGTAGCGCAGGGGTGAAATGAACTGGACGGACTGCACCGAGGATGGGTGCCAAATCCATCTCGGCGAACAACAAGGGTCAGGCTGGGACTCAGAATTCACCAGGAGATCGAGAAAACCAAGTGTCGCCCACCACCACGACTGGCGACAGCAGATGGAAGCGAACCCAGGAGAGGACTAGGCCCCACAACAACCTCGCCGGAGAAGAGCCAGAAAGGCTCATCACGAAATCACGAGCTGGGAGCATTGTTTCAACGACAATTGCAACGAACACCGATGGGAAAAGGTGGACGCTGGCTACTACCCCCGACAAGTGGGAGAAAGAGGGACACTGTCAAAGCATGACAGAAGGGAACACAAGAAGAGGAGAGCCGTGAGGACACGGCTGGAGGGAGAGGAGAGGGAAAAAACAGTTGTTTCGGACAGGGAAGCTCTGGAAAAAACGATCTCGGACCTCCGTAGCCAACTCGATTGCACTGCGCGAACCATCGTCGCAAAAGACAACTACCTCGAACGACTCGATAAGGAAAAGGAAAAACTCCAACAAGCCTATAATCGATGCAAACAGAGGATGCGCCAACTCGGGGGTATGCTGTGGAAGGAAGGAGTTTGGCATCGTGTGACCGATGCAAAAGGGGGAAGGGAGCTAATGTCACAAACGGTGACTAAGCAAGGCAGACTCTCACATGACTAATAGTTATTAGTCATCGGTTTGTTATGTTTCATACTATGAGATCAGTTGACTCATAGGTTTTCACATGACGACGCAATAGCGTGTCATTGGTTTATTGGTATTGGTTGATATTTGACATGACACACGATTGTGGTCATCTGGTTTATGTATTTCGCACATGACTCATAGTTATGAGTCATGGGTTTCACACATGTGACCCCGTTAGGGCACATGACTTGTTTTATGAGTGTTGATTGGTTGCGAGATAGGGCGCAGCTGACTCGTCCGAGTCAGCTGATGGATTTCACACTATGACGCACTATGAGTCATGAGTCGCGTGACGCGAGGGTATGAGTCACGCAGGGTTAGGGTTGAGGGAAGAACCCCTATATAAGGGCAACCTCGGGGCAGGAGATTTGAGTTCTTCACGCAACCATCTAAGTTCTTTCATACACTATACTTTCAATAACAAAGATCTTTATCTATCATACTTCTGGGAATCAAGACACGACTGGCTTGTATGAGCCTAGCGATCGACGTTGCTGGATAGAAGTCAACGGACTTAGCTATCGCAACAGCTATTGGGGGCTAAAAAGAAGTGATCGTTTGGAAACTATCGGTTACCTGCTGCAAGTATCACCCGAAGAGAAGAGGATTGTAACAGTGCCTAACACGAGCTCCCTCCTCTTAAGTTTCGTCCCGAATACTTTTTGTCTAAATATAATACATTCTATGTCCTTTATGAGCTCCGTATGGTAGGGGTAAAAACCAGAAGCGTTTGCTTGTCCACTTGTTGAAAACCTTTCTCATACTACTCATCCAAGTTCGGCCCCGGCATCTCGGGGTTTTCCCTATTAAATTTTTCCACCTCTTCCCTGGCGTTTTCCAACCCCTCCAGTGGTTCCCAGGTATTCTCATCCTCTGAGCATCCTGCCCATTAGACAAAGTATCGGAGTTCCTTGAACTCCTTGTTTACCCTTCCGACCTTTCTCATGTAGGTGATTATCTCACTTTTAACGATTCTTTCAACCTCCCATTCAAAGTCGCCTTTGACCTCCTCTGGCTCTCGTGAGGGTTGCTCTCGGTTGGGTCTGTCCGAGACTTTATAGGGTTCGAGTAGCGACACGTGAAATACGGGCTGGATTTTCCAGCGAGCTGGGATATTCAGTTTGAAGGCCCTATTCCCTTTTTTCTCTAGGACGTTGAAAGGGCCGTACAATCGTGGGGTGAACTTTCTCGTCGGACATTTGCTCTTGATGTTTTTTGCGTTCAACATTACCAAGTCACCGGTTTCGATGTCGGGCTGCGGTGTCGCTTTCTGGTCGTACTATTTCTTCATTGCCTCTCTCCTCTGCTCGAGGGTTGTCCTCGCGTTCCTCTGCACTGTTTTCATCCAGTACGTATACAGGGTGGCTCCTGGGTTTTGAGGCTCTCTCTGCTGCATCCATTCAGTCTGGGGGTGGAATCCGTAATAGTCGAAAAGGGGGTTAGTTTATGTGCGCTTGCTTTCGGATTATTGTAGGCGTATTCGGCTAACGGTAACAAGTGATACCAGTCGTTTTTGTCGTAGTTGACGAGGTTACGAAGGTATCCTTCGAGCACTTGCTTGGTTCTTTCGGTTTCTCCATCTGTCTGTGGATGATATGCCGTTGACATTCGCCGCTTAATTCCTAATGCTTTGCACAATGATACCTAAAATTCGCCTGAAAACGCTACGTCCATATCGGAGACGATTTCGGAAGGGAGTCTGTGGCGTTACCAAACTTGCTTAAGGAAGGTATCTGCGATATCCTTTTGGGGTCGCGTTTGTCACTAAGCCAAGAAAGTGTGCCATTTTTGTAAAACGATCCAATAGTACTACCATAATCTGGGTTTCTCCTTGGGACTCAGGTAACTGCGTAATAAAATCTACTGAGATGGAGGTCCATGCTGCATAGGGTACTTCTAAGGATTGGAGTAACCCATACTTCGCTTGTCGTGGAGATTTGTGATGTTGACATTCGTCGCACGACCGGACATAGTCATTGATCCATTTGCTGAGTCATTCCCAGTGGAAGTCTCTCGTGACTAGCTCAATGGTTTTTTCTTGTCCGAAGTGTCCGGCTACTTTGGAGTCGTGACATCCCTTTGCACTCTCTGTTAAGATCTCTTCGTTCGACGGGATGAACAGTCTATTTGTGTAGTAGAGTAGTCCATCTTCCAGCTCCCAGAGCCTTGGTAGTATTTGTCGTTTTTCCATTAATTGGCTTAACTCCCTTTTGTGTGCCGTCCAAGTGTCATCCTCTTTTCCTTTGGTTCTTATCCTGTCCAGGAACGAGCTGTACATGGTCTGCATTTGTATTGCTGCAATCATGGCACTGGAGAGCATTGTTATCTCGTCTTGTAGGCTAGCGTGTGTGTGAACATCTTCTTCGTCAAATTATGAGTTGTCTTGTGGGTCTAGATTTAGGAAACACATTTTTACTTTGAGTACTTTACACGTAATTAGCCGTTTGGGACCGATGTGGGTTGAGCCGAAACCCTGAGTTCCCCTGTCTGTGTCTTCCAGATTATCGATTTCCATAGCATCGTGTGTTTGTATTTTTTGCACGATTAGCTGTGTGCTGCGGTCACCTCCCTTGAATTCGTCACTGGTGTACCCATGGTTCCGGAGTATTACTTTTATTTCGCCGGTGTAATCCGCATCTATACCTCCGCCACCTACCGCTAATCCATGTTTGTTTGCCATGCCACTTCTTGCCACCAGCCTGCCGTATGTCCCTCTGGGTAGTCCTATTGCGATTCCGGTGTCCACTAACATCTGTCTTTGGGCTGGTATGGTGCCATCTTTTAAGGCGTAGATGTCAGGTCCTGCTGCCATCCTGGAACCTTTGGTTGGGACTATCGCATTTGGTTGCAGTCTTTTCATTCTGAGCCGGTTTGTTATTAGCTTTTTTCCTTCCACAAGGCTGACTTGAATTCTGTCTTTCCTGGGGCAAAGTGAAACTTCAAAGTGTTCCGGTTTCAAAATTGCCTGTTCGCGATGCGTAGCTCCCTCCTCAAGGCGGTTTTCCGGCCGCCTGCTTAATGTCTCAGGTTTTACGCCTCTACTTCCCGGGCGGTATACGATTTTAAAATTGAAGTTGGCTAGCCATTGAGCCCATGGAATTTGTCGGGGGTTCCAGACTTTTGTTGTGATGAAGTATTGCAGGTTCTGGTGGGCGGTGTATACCGTCACTCGTGCGTCTGCTCCCAACAAGTAGTGTTTCCATTCGCGGAAGGCTGCCAGTATTGCCAGTAATCTTGAATCATTACTTTGGTAATTTCCTTCAGCATCGTTCAGCTTTCGTGAGTGGAACGCAACTGGGTGTAATCGTTTTCCCAAGTACTGGGAAAGGATACAGCCTAGTGCAAAGTCGCTAGCAGCCCTCTCGATCACGGTTTTTTCGGTCCGGGTAGAAGTGTGCTAGAATTGGAGCTGAGGTAAATCTTCGCTCAAGTTCCTCAAAGGGTTTGTCCTGTTCTTCTCCCCAGAACCACAAATGTTTTCCTCCCATGGTCTTCAACATGTCGGTAATCGGTTTGTAAACTTTTGAGAAGTTTCCTATGAAGCGTCGGTAGAAATTTGGAAAAACCAATAAAGATTTGTACGTCTTTTACCGACCGTGGGACTCTCCAATTGAGGATACTCTCGAGCTTTTTGGGCTCATAGTGACGCCGCTTTTTCCCACGATGTATCCGAGGAATTCGACTGTATCGACATGGAACACGCATTTCTTTAGAGATACCGCGAGGTCATGGCGTTCTAGCCTGGCTAGTACCTGTTTGACCAGAGCCTCGTGTTCATCCATAGTTTTTGAGTAAATTAGGATGTCATCCAAATATACTACTACTCCGTGATGCAGGAATTCTCGTAGGATGGTGTTCATCATGGCTTGGAACGTGGCGGCTGGATTGACCAAACCAAATGGCATTACTTTGTATTCGTAATGGCCATATTGGGTGCCAAAAGCGGTTTTCGATTCATCTCCCTTTTTGATTCGAATCAAATGGTAACTGTCTTTTAGATCTAATTTGGTGAAGATTGTCGCACCGGCTACTCTTTCTCTAAGCTCGGTCATGAGCAGTGAAGGGTACTTGTTGAGTATGGTTAACTTATTTAATTGTCTGTAGTCCTCGCATAGTCGTAGTCTTCCATCAGGGTTTGGGACAAACAGGATTGGTGCGCACGCGGGGGATTTGCTATGAACTATTTTTCCTTCGGCTAACATTTCGTGAAGATATTTGTTTAATTCTTCTAGTTGGTATGCCGACATTGGGTAAATAGGTCCCCAGGGTGGAGTGGCTCCGTCTTTGAGGTGAATTGCATGGTCGAAGGTTCGCCTAGGAGCCAGCATTTCTGCTTTTTCATTTTCAAACAATTCCTTGTATTGCCAATATGGCTTTGGTAATCGTTCCAGTCGTATTTCCTCTTGTCTTGTGGATCCGATCCTTCCTATCATTCTGGCTTCTTTATCGAAAGCCACCGTCTCGTCCCATTCAAATATGTCAGCAATGTCTTCATCCTGAACATTTTCTACACATTTCGTGTGTTCGAAACACCATTGTTCAGGGGTTTCAATGTTTTTTATGGGATGTTCGTGGTGCCACCACCCGAACGGTATGATCATATCATATTTGCCTGTGTCCGCAATCTCGCAGGAGACCATTGTCGTATGGCCATTGGTACCAATCCCTAGTTGAATGGGATGTGAATAGTATTTTCCTCCTGTGGAGGAGACTTCGCCATTGAATGCGATTATTTTAAGCGGATTCTCTCTTATTTCGTAATGGACTTTGAGGGTGCGTGCGGTATTTTGGTTTAAGAGGAATATGTTGGAGCCAGAGTCTAGTAAGACTCTAATTTTATGCCGTTTGTCTGATAGGACTAGGATGGCATTTCCTTCGGGGCACTCGTAGTGCTGTGGATTGGGTTTGAACGTTGTTCGCTTGGGGCCGGGGCCTCGTGTCTCATAAACTCTCTGCATTGTGGTAACCTTTTGGGTTTGTTACCGCGCCTGCGCAGTTTCGACTCTTAAAGCCTCCTCCGAGAAACTGCTTTTTTCTTTCACCAAATATTTTTGAAAATATAAAATAGTTTGTAGATGGTTGGGAAATGTCCAAAGATGGTATTTTCTTTGAAGGTAAAATCCTATCCGTTTGTATATCGGGCAGCAAACTACTAGCGGTCTTTATTCCCTGCCGAGGGATTCCCACATACCTGGGGTAGTTGGTCTCATGATTTGTGCTTTGCGGCTCGGATGCGCCTTCCGTTCTGACCAACTTATCCGCACTTATCGGGTGTGACGAGGAGTCTACCGTACCTCTCGCCTAATTCCTCCAGCCCCAGCTGAAGTTTCTTCATGAGGTGGGTAGTGGTTCTGTGTGTGCAATGAACATGCCCAACTACTATGACAGAATTCTTGAGGTCGCGCACTTCGTCCGACATGACCACCAAATGGGGTGTCTTGTTGTCGAGTTAGTGCCACCCATAGCACTTGTGGGTTGTTTTTCCTCATGAGATTCTGTTCTTTTGATCGTTTTGGATAGGGTGCTTTAGGACCTGCCTCCGGGGACGATTACGCTGGTGTCACTCTCGTCTGATGCCAGCTTCTCACTCATCACCTTGGCTCGAGTTCCGTACTTGGCTCTTTTCTTGCTGTCTTTGTTTCCTCTTAGGTTTTCTACGAACCGTCGTTAGTCCTAGGGGTCCCCCCAACAAGTGGAGCCCTTTTCCGGTTTTGTTGCTCAAGGTGTGTTCCTACGCTGTTGTCTCGAATTTATCTGGGATATAACCTTCTGCACGTCTTCGCCGTGCAAGACCCCGGTGGCACCTGACTCCCAGTCAGAACTTATGACGCTTTTGGGACCGATGCACTCAAAGGATATGTGCAGAAGGGTTAACTTCAGATTGTTTCGATTCCCGGTTCGATGGCCAGACTACCCACATGCCGTCGCCAGTGGTGCCAGTGAGCTTATAGCTCCTCATCCTCCATAAAGGTCCATTCTAGTGGCCTTTGGCTCGCTTGCCGCAAGGTTTCTCCAAGGCTATCCTCAGCCACGGCGGCTACCCTGGCCTTTCGAGGCTTTGGGTGGTTTGATCTTCCTCCCGGTAACTTGAACGATTTCCTTTGGATTGTACTGAGTCGAATTTCTTTCTGACAGTGCTTACATCCGTGGTTTGTTAGGGTGCATCTGGTGCATTGTCCTTTGGCTGTTCGTTCGTCGACAATTTTTTGGTTGATACCGGTGTGCCCGTCAGCCCAAACTCGATGCATAATTTTCTGCCATGGCGCCGCCTTCCCTTTCTCTACCGTTTCTTGGTTTTTCTTTGCCTGATATACCCTTTTCTCTTTAGCGGTATATTTTGGTTTTTTCGTTATTTTTGTCGTTGTCGGCGGGTCCCGTTTCCTTTTCCCAATTGAATTCGACCCCGCGAAATTATTGTCCCTCAGCCTTTTTCCTTCCTGGAAATCTTCCTCATCGTGGACCGCTTGGCGGTGAGCTTCTATCCAATCTCGGTCGATGGCGTATTCTTGATGGATTGACATTCGCCGTACAGCCTCATCCGGTATTTGGTCTCTGATTAATTTCCTGTAGGCGATTGCAGTAACTTTTGCTTTGACATTCCAATTTTCGAATTCCCATAAAAATTGGTTAATGTCATTCTTTTATCGGACTGTTAACATTTCTCGTAGTGCTTTTTCTTCTTCATGTGTGGGACCGAATTGGCGTATAGCTTGTTCGGCAAAGATGTCCAATAATTCATAACCTGCCTGTCGTATATGGCCTAATTCGCAGGTCCTTTGGTTCCGGTAGGTCATAGGGAAGGATGCTACTTGTGATCCTTTAAGTTTGGACAAGGCGTATTTAATACAATCCGCCTCCTCCTGCCAGTGGTATGGGTTTCGATCGAAAAAAACCTTGCAGGTGGTTAGCCAAAACCGGATATCCTGGGGTTTGGCATGTGCGTATTCTGATGGGGGTTGGGCTGGACGTTTTATCGTTTCTCCTATGGCCTTCCCTAAGGCCCTGGAGAACCGTATTTCGTCCTCCGTAGTGTCTCCATATTGCTCCTCATCAGTTTTCTCCTTTTCCGCAGGTTGCTTATTTCGTTTGTCGGGTCTCTCATCCCGCCGTCCTCTTCTCTGAGGGGCGCTGCCTCCTCCTTCACTATCTCCGGGAGCAGGGGTGCCTCCCGCTGCCCCATGCATTGTTGGGGGGGGTCGTCCTCCGCCTCCTCCTCCTGTTGCTCCGGCACTTTGTTCCGGGGTTGGGTTTGACCGCCTGCCTTTCAGTTGGCCCATCAAGGAGGCAACCGCCACAGTTAACTCAGCTATGTGGCTCTCTTGTCTTTGTCTGGCTTCTTTGTTTGCCTCCAATTCGGCCATCATAGCGTTGAGTATTCTTTCGTGGTTCTGGAGTTTGCGTTGATGTTGGGCTTTTGTGTCTAGCAGTTCCTGTCCCAACTGTTCATCCCTGCCCATTGCCGCTGCCCCTTCCGCTTGTAGAGTTTGGTGGAGGTGTGATGTAACCTGTTCATGTCGGGTTTGACGGCTATCTTGTCCGTACATCCTTGCACCAACCCTCTTGAGCGGGTCTTGCAGCCCCTTTGTTGCTGCTTCCACCTGTACCATGCTGGTATCTATTTGTTCCAGCTGCGTTCCTATGTATCTGGCACCCGTCATTATGTTCTTTTTGACTTTGCGCAGTTCTCGTACCAAATGTTGGATTTGGGGTGGAAGGGACTGGAACGCTAGGTGTTTCTGGTCGAGGCTCTGGACTAGGTGTTATGGCGGTAGTAATAGTCTAAGGGCAAGCGAATATACTAGGCCCAACTGTCGGTAATTTCGGAGAATATGTCTAGGGAGACGAGTCTCAAGATAGAAGTATAGTAGGTCGAACGATAAATATTTGTTAACGTGTATATATTGTTAAGGTCTCTGCTCCGTTCCTTGATTACCTTGTAACTACCCGGGCTCATGCCCGCTACTTATACCCTTTCCGGGGGTACTTCATACACCTATAGTTCTTAAGTACCTTTTGCTACTTTAGTGAACTCTCATGAATGTGCGAACACCGTTTGACCCTGACAATTCGCACACCACTTTGACTGTGATCATAGCTAAGTTGATTGCGTCCAATTACTTGCTCTCGATCTTTAAGTCATATGAACTTAGTCTGTATATGTAGCCTGGCTCGCTATCATATCAGTCGTTCCTTCCGGTAATGTTGTGATCAACATTTCTCATGCCGGGTAATCATATGCTTACGTCTTACATATCAGACTACATATGTCTGTCGGCTTAACTTTGAAGCGCTATAACTTCTTATCCAACCTTTCAAACTCCGCGTTATGACTTCCTACTTATAGAGAATGATTTCTTCTATAGGAGTCGACAGAAACTGCTCGGTCGCATTGCTCGTGCCGATGCCTGGAGACTGATTTGCAATCCGAGTATAGTAATAATAACTATGGTGGGTGTCTGGGTCGAACACGACAACTCCGGTAAAAAAGTCCAAGACTGTTCTGATAGGCCGCGATGTACGGTGTTGCAAGTAGGGTCTTCTTTACTCATGTCTTTGGTGAGGGGACACAACTTTCCAGACGGCGTATGGTGACCTACTGTCCCAACGTCGGGGGCGGAGGGGGGTGTTGCTAAGCCTTTTTCAGAGGTTTGTGCACGAAGGTAGGGTAACTTGAACCCCTTATCCTTGTGGGATCTCTGTGCCCAACAGATATGACATCAGAGAACGCAGATGAGCAGCCTGGGGCTCCCTCTAAACGGCGCTGGATCCGTGATGACGATCGTGAAGAAGAGCACGAGCGACGTATTGACTTGATCCATCGCGAATCGCATTTCAACTGTTAGGCATAGAGCTCCCAGAAGGATAAGGGGGTCAAGTTACCCTACCTTCGCGCATGAACCTCTAAATAAGAGTTAGCAACACCCCCTTCCGGCCCCGACGTTGGGACAGTAAGTCACGATACGCCGTCTAGAAAGTTGCGTCCCCTCACCAAAGACATCAGTAAAGAAGACCCTACTTGCAACCCCGTACGTCGCGGCCTATCGGAACAGTCTTGGACTTTTTTACCGGAGGTCACGTGTTCGACCCACACACCCACCATAGTTATTATTACTATACTCGGATTGCAAATCAGTCTCCAGGCATCGGCACGAGCCATGCAACGGAGGCGTTTCTGTCGCCTCCTATAGAAGAAATCATTCTCTATAAGTAGGAAGTCATAAGGCGGAGTTTGAATGGTTGGACAAGAAGTTATGGCGCTTCAAAGTTAAGCCGACCGACATATGTTGTCTGATATGTAAGACGTAAGCATATGATTACCCGGCATGAGAAAAGTTGATCACAACATGACCGGAAGGAACGACTGGTATGATAGCGAGCCAGGCTACATATACAGACTAAGTTCATATGACTTAAAGATCGAGAGCAAGTAATTGGACGCAATTAACTTAGCTATGATCACAGTCAAAGTGGTGTGCGAATTGTCATGGTCAAACGGTGTTCGCACATTCATGAGAGTTCGCTAAAGTACAAAAAGTACTTGAGAACTATTGGTGGATGAAGTACCCCCCGAAAGGGTATAAGTAGCGGGCAAGAGCCCGGGTAGTTAGAAGGTCATCAAGCAACGGAGAAGAGACCTTAACAATATATACACGTTAAACAATTATTTATCGTTCCACCTACTATACTTCCATTTTGAATTTCGTCTCCCTAGACGTATTCTCCAAACTACCAACGATTGGGCTTAGGATATTCGCTAGTTCTTAGAATATTACTACCCCCATAACATCAACTCTATCAAGATACATCTACCAAGTCATTTTAGTGATCCTATACGCTAGTTTGCCAATATACCGATGTATTCCACGGAGTTTGGAGAGCTTGCGCACAAGGAACAAATCAAGGACGGATGGCGACGATAGAATAAAATGATGCCGCGCGCCAAATTGTGCACAGGTACACTCGTCAGCACGCCATCCGAATGAGGTTATTGAACCACGAATCTCTTCGATGCAGCAGGGCCGACCTCTCTGCAGATGTCCTGCAATATTTATCGAGTACAACGAATGCGGTAACCGCGCCTGTCTTCCGTAGGAGGATCCTGAAAGGGCGTTGAGACGACTTGTCCAACGTCTTGGATTTTAGTAAGGTGTCAGGGGTCTCCCTCTAGAGTATATGTTGCGAATTGATCCGATATAGCCGGCATAACCTGCCTACAGAGCGCCAGCTTCCGGAAGATCATGCCATACTTCTATCACTCCCGGTTGAACTACTAATGCAACTCGAAATACCGGTTGTGGCGTTCCAAGAAAGCGACGTTGACGACATCCACCGTGCGCGCTGCACGGGCGCCCTACACTTCCGGAACCAGGGGAGTTGCAATGACTGAGTTTGGGTCCAGCCTGGTGCTGAAGAGATGTATGGTGCGCGGAGGGGACGTCTGCCGGCAAAGCTCGTGGCGCTCTTCAAAATCAGTGACTACACCTGTGACAATGCTGTGCGTCAGGTCGCGGCTCTTCGGATGTTGAGTGCAGTCAACTCAGGATTCCCCTCGGACATACATGGCCTTGGTACAGTGAAGATGAGGAAGGATGCTCGAGAGTTTACGATAGTTGACATAGGGACAATTCACGGCCTGGCGCACCTGATCCCTGAGGGGGACCGGCGCTGGCTGGTTAATAGCCATATTGATTTGAGAAGGTTCAACGAAGTATATTAAGGAAGCGGAATACGGGGGGGAGGGGAGGCTGGCTGTGCGTATGTATCCTAGTACTCGCGCGGCTTTGGTGTAAGAAAATATGCGGTCTGGCGAATTGTGGTGAGGGTTTTCTAACTTCCTCGCCACATTTCGCCAGACCGCGTTTTGCATATCGTCAAGTTGTATATTTATGATATATAGAAGCAATTGCCTAGAAAATAAAGAGTACTAGCTAGTTTACCCTATACACGTAAGATTAGGAACGGGGGCGCATGCCGATGTTAGAGATAGCAGGTGAAATACGTCAGGGCGCGCGGAAGAGGCAATGTGAAGCTGGCACCATCAGGAGAAGGAAGTGAAGAGAACAGGAGCTAAGGTGTAGACAGGGCGTCAGTACGAGGCGACGTCGCGTCAGGAGATAGAGGGCATTGCCAGGCAAGACAGGAAGCACAGGGTGCATGCGTGCGTTGCAACCAAATTCACGGTGCAAAGGGCGTAGAAAACGCCGAAGTGACCTCACTTGCGTCAGGGCGCAACGCCGACGGATCTGACGCAAGGTACTTTTGTTGCTGAAGTCAAGCTGCTCACCCGATGCGAGGACAAGGAATACCTGCTTCACAAAAGGCTCCCCCAGTGGCTGGGTCGCCGCAAGCACCAATCCTACTCGATACCCCATTCACCAGCGCAGGCAGCAGCTCTGGCAGTAGCCAAGGACACAGTCCAGCATACAGCCCAGCAAACAGCCCAGCAAACAGCCCAGCAAACAGCCCAGCAAACAGCCCAGCAAACAGCCCAGCAAACAGCCCAACAAACAGTCCAGCATGCAGCCCATCAAACAGCCGAGCAAACAGCCCAGCAACCAGCCCACCTAACAGCCCAAATGACAGCCCTGGGCAGGCACCCATGATACCTTATCTCCCGCTAAATCGCAGGGCGCCAACAGGTGAGTCCTTTTCAAAATGATCCGCGTGTTTGGGTTTTTCACTTCCTGACTAAGGAGTTGTAGATTAGAGTGCTCTACTCGGACGTCCACGCGCAGTGCGTATTGTTTGGATCCGCCATGCGGCTGATAGCCCCGCAGACTACCTTAATTATCACCGGCTGAATTGGCGCCCTGTCAACGGGGTACAGTTTGCTGAGTTGGATTCCTATGACATCTTTGGACTGTCAGCGATGATTACAAGATCCATACGACATGAGACGATTGGATACATACTTGGCGCTACAGGCGAAGGAAGCCGACTCCTACGATACTATCCCAACACGCCACTCTCGTGGATCAATTATGTCTTCATCGATGACGATAAAGCGCTAAGGGCCTGGCTCCTGTCGAATCCAGTTCTTGAAGACCCGCTTGATCTCTTAATCTATTGTCATCGTCCGAATAACGTAAGTAGGGAACCCACACCCGGGTTGAGGGGGCACAACTATCTTGTACCAGGTGCTGTGACCCATTGGGCGAATGAAGTGATAGCAGAGGACTAATTCGGTGGAGGTTCATTTGATCTGGAGGCCAGACGACCGGGGCCCAGTATTATGGGGGTAGTAATATTCTAAGAACCTGCGAATATGCTAAGCCCGATCGTTGGTAGTTTGGAGAATACGTCTAGGGAGATGAAACTCAAAAGGGAAGTATAGGAGGTGGAATGATAAATATGTGTTTAACGTGTATATATTGTTAAGGTCTCTTCTCCGTTGCTTGATGATGGATAGCAGCTACGAAGACACCTCAATATTTATATTCCGCATCTGGGTGTTCGCGGGCTACATAATCTTTTCCGACAACTAAGTATCTCTTGTCCACCTAGCTCGACTTCTTTGAAGTGGGAGCCCGACTTGACCCTGAACGTCTGTTATCTTTCACCTCTCGTTTACGCAACTTAGTGCCACGTATGCCTCTCTCATGGGGAGGGTGTAGTGCCCGTCCCAGTAGATGGCTATACGAACATGTATCCATTGGTGAATAGATTTACGAATAATCTCCATGTGTTCGCATGTCAGACAATTATTCGCTAGGATAGAAGATGGCCAATCCTCATGTTGTTGGCTCCGTTTTGGACTGGTCTGCAGGAGGGATTCCTTAGTCTTATCCGGCATTACAGGACTCTTTCCTATCGATCGAAGCGATGGTTGCGACTATAGTTATCGGTCTCGTTCCAACAATCCCTTTGGGAGTTCCCCGACTCCCTTTCCGAGCATAGTGCATTCCTACTGGTTAAGGGGCGTCTTTCCAGACCAAGGAAGCCTAACTAAGGTAGATACGTCCCGTGAGTTTGTAGCCACTTTTCGATACCCACTCTTGTAGTGGCTGTAACTTTATGCAAGGCCGTCCGATTTGGATGCTTTCATTTGCATCAGGTGCTCTGAGGTCTCCTCGGATATATCCTGCGAACAGGAAGCGGTCGGACGGACGGCCGCGACGTATACGGTGTTGCAAGTAGGGTCTTCTTTACTGATGTCTTTGGTGAGGGGACGCAACTTTCCAGACAGCGTATGGTGACCTACTGTCCCAACGTCGGGGCCGGAAGGGGGTGTTGCTAACTCTTTTTTAGAGGTTTGTGCGCGAAGGGCGGGTAACTTGACCCCCTTATCCTTCTGGGAGCTCTGTGCCTAACACGAGCTCCCTCCTCTTAAGTTTCGTCCCGAATACTTTTTGTCTAACTATAATACATTCTTTGTCCTTTATAAGCTCAGTATGGTAGGGGTAAAAACCAGAAGCGTTTGCTTGTCCAATTGTGGAAAACCTTTCTCATACTACTCATCCAAGTTTGGTTCTGGCATCGGGGGTTTTCCCTATGAAATTTTTCCACCTCTTCCCTGGCGTTTCCCAACCCCTCCGGTGGTTCCCAGGTATTCTCATCCTCTGAGCATCCTGCCCATTTTACAAAGTATCGGAGTTCCTTGAACTCCTTGTTTACCCTTCTGACCTTTCTCGTGTAGGTGATTATCTCACTTTTGACGATTCTTTCCACTTCCCATTCCAGATCACCTTCGACGTCATCTGGCTCTCGTGGGGGTTGTTCTCGGTTGGGTCGGTCAGAGACTTTATAGGGTTCGAGTAGCGAGACGTGAAATACTGGGTGGATTTTCCAGCGAGGCGGGATATCGAGTTTGAACGCCTGATTCCTTTTTTCTCTAAGACTTTAAAGGGGCCGTATAATCCTGGGGTGAACCTCCTTGTCGGTCGTTTGCTTTTAATCTTTTCTGCATTCAACATTACCAAGTCCCCTGTTTCGATATCGGGTTGTGGCGTTGCTTTCTGGTCGTAGTATTTCTTCATGGCTTCTCTTGTCTGCTCGAGGGTTCTCCTTGCGTTTTCCTGCACTGTCTTCATCCAGTGCGTGTACATGGTGGCTCCTGTGTTTTGAGCCTCTCTCTCCTTCATCCACTTGGTTTGTGGATGGAACCCATAGTTGGCGAAAAAAGGGGTTGATTTATGTGCGCTTGCTTTAGAATTATTTTAGGCGTATTTGGCCTATGGTAGCATCTGATACCAGTCGTCTTGGTCATAGTTGACGAAGTTCCGAAGGTAACCTTCCAGCACTTGGTTGGTTCCTTCGGTTTGTCCTTCTGTCTGTGGGTGATATGCTGTTGACATTTGCCGCTTAATTCCTAATGCTTTGCACAATGATTCCCCAAATTCACCCTAAAACTTTGCGTCCATATCCGAGACGATTTCGGAGGGGAGTCCGTGAAGTTTCCAAACTTCCTTAAGGAATGTATCCGGGACATCCCTTGCCGTCGCGTTTGTCGCTAAGGCGATAAAGTGTGCCATTTTTGTTAAACGGTCTACTACTACCATGATCTGGGTTTGTTCTTGGGACTCGGGTAACTGCGTAATGAAATCTACTGAGATGGAGGTCCATGCTGCATAGGGTACTTCTAATGGTTGGAGTAACCCATACTTTGCGTGTCGTGGAGCTTTGTTATGCTGACATTCGTCGCACGACCGAACATAGTCATTGATCCATTCGGCGAGCTTTTCACAGTGCAAGTTTCTCGTGACTAGTTCAATCGCTTTTTTCTTGTCCGAAGGGTCTGGCTACCTTCGAGTCGTGACATCCTTTTGCAATCTTTGTTCAGATTTCCTCGTTCGACGGGATGAACAGTCGATTTTTGTAGTAGAGTAGTCCATCCTCCAGCTCCCAGTGCTTTGGTAGTGTTTGTCGTTTTTCCTTTAATTGGCTTAACTCCCTTTTCCGTTCCGTCCAAGTGTCGTCTTCTTTTCCTGCGGTTCTTATCCTGTCCAGGAACGAGTGGTCCATGGTCTGCATCTGTATTGCTGCAATCATGGCACTGGACAGCATTGTTATCTCGTCTCGTAGGCTAGTGTGTGTGTCAATATCTTCTTCATCAAAGTATGAGTGGTCTTTTGGGTCTGGGTTTAGGAAATACATTTTTACTTTGAGTTCCTCACACGTAATTATCCGTTGGGGACCGATGTCGGATGAGCTGAAACCCTGATTTCCCCTGTCTTTGTCTTCTAGATTATCGATTTCCATAGCATCGTGTGCTTGTATTTTTTCCACGATTAGCTGTGCGATGCGGTCGCATGCCTTGAATTCGTAATTGGTGTCCCCATGGTTCCGGAGTATTACTTTTATTTCGCCAGTGTAATCCGCATCTATAACTCCGCCGCCTACCTCTATTCCATGTTTGCTTGCCATGCCACTTCTTGCTGCCAGCCTGCCGTATGTCCCTCTGGGTAGTCCTATTGCGATCCCGGTGTCCACTAACATCTGTCTGTGGGCTGGTATGGAGCCATCTTTTAAGGTATAGATGTCATGTCCTGCTGCCATCCTGGAACCTTTGGTTGGGACTATCGCATTTTGTTGCAGTCTTTTTATTCTGAGCCGGTTTGTTATTCGCTTTTTTCTTTCCACAAGGCTGCCTTGAATTCTGTCTTTCCTGGGGCAAAGTCAAATTTCAAAGTGTTCCCTTTCAATATTGTCTGTTCGCGATGCGTAGCTCCCTCCTCAAGGCGGTACTCCGGCCGCCGGCTTAATGCGTCAGGTTTTCCGCCTATAGTTCCGGGGCGGTATACGATTTTAAAATTGAAGTTGGCTAGCCATTGAGCCCATCGGATTTGTCGCGCGTTCCAAACCTTTGTCGTGAGGAAATATTGCAGGTTCTGGTGGTCGGTGTATACCGTCACTGGTTCGTCTGCTCCCGGCAAGGAGTGTTTCCCTTCGCGGAATGCTTCTAAGATTGCCAATAATTCGTTATCATGGATTTCGTAATTTCGTTCGGCATCTTTCAGTTTTCGTGAGTGGAACGCAACTGGGTGTAACCGTTTTCCTAAGTACTGGGAAACGATACAGCCTAGTGCAAAGTCGCTAGCATCCCTTTCGATCACGGTTTTTCGGTGTGGGTAGAAGTGTCCTAGGATAGGAGCTGAGGTAAATCTTTGTTTAAGTTCCTCAAAGGCTTTGTCCTGTTCTTCTCCCCAAAACCACAAATGTTTTCCTCCCTTGGTCTTCAACGTGTCGGTAATCGGTTTGCAAACTTTGGAGAAGTTTTCGATGAAGCGTCGGTAAAAATTTGCCAAACCAATAAAGATTTGTACGTCCTTTGCGGACCGTGGGGCTCTCGGATTGAGGATACTTTCGACTTTTTTCTCGCTCATAGTGACGCCAGCTTTTCCCACAATCTATCCAAGGAATTCAACTGTATCGACATGGAACACAGATTTCTTTAAGGATACTGGGAGGTCATGGCGTTCTAGCCTAGCTAGTACTTGTTTGACCAGAACCTCGTGTTCTTCCATTGTCATTGAGTAAATTAGGATATCATCCAGACAGACGACGACCCCGTGATCCAAGAATTCTGGTAGGATCGTATTCATCATGGCCTGGGAAGTGGCTGGTGCGTTTACCAACCCAAATGGCATTCCTTTATATTCGTAATGTCCGTATCGGCTGCGGAAACCCGTTTTCCATTCATCTCCCTTTTTGATCCTCGTCAAATGGTAACCGTCTTTTAGGTTTGGTTTGGTGAAAATGGTTGCACCGGCTACTCTTTCCCTAAGTTCGGTCATGAGCGGTAACGCTACTTGTTAAGTATGGTTAACTTATTTAATTGTCGGTAGTCCACGCATAGTCGTAGTCTTCCATCAGGTTTTGGGACAACCAGGATTGGTGCGCCCGCGGGGGATTTGCTATGAACTATTTTTCCTTCGGCTAACATTTTGTGAAGATATTTGTTTAATTCTTCTAGCTGGTATGCCGACATTGGGTAAATAGGTCCCCATGGTGGGGTGGCTCCGTCCTTGAGGTCAATCGCATGGTCGAAGGTTCACCTAGGAGCCAGCATTTCTACTTGTTCATTTTCGAACAATTGGTTGTATTGCCAATATGGCTTGGGTAATCCTTCCAATTGTATTTCCTCTTGTCTTGTAGTTCCCATCCTTCCTATCATTCTGTCTTCTTCATCGAAAGCCACCTTTTCGTCCCATTCAAACATGTCAGCGATGCCTTCATCCTGAACATGTTCTACACATTTCGTGTATTCGAAACAGCATTTTTCAGGGGTTCCGATGTTTTTTATCGGATGTTTGTGGTGCCACCACCCGAACGGTATGATCATATCATCTTTGCCTGCGTCGGCAATTTCGCAGGAGACCATCGTCGTATGGCCATTGATACCGATCTCTAGTTGAATCGGATGGGAATAGTATTTTCCTCATGAAGAGGAGACTTCGCCATTGAATGCGGTTATTTTAAGCAGGTTCTCTCTTATTTCGTAAGGGACTTTGAGGGTGCGTGCGGTATTTTCGTTTAAGAGGAATAGGTTGGAGCCAGAGTCTAGTAAGACTCTAATCTTATAATGTTTTTCTGATATGACAAGGATGGCATTTCCTTCGGGGCACTCGTAGAGTTGTGGATTTGGTTTGTATTTTGTAGGTTGGGGCCGGGGCCTCGTGTTTCATACACTCTTTTCATTTTGGTAACTTTTTTGGGTTTGTTACCGCGCCTGCCCAGTTTCGGCTCCTGAAGCCTCCTCAGACAAACTGCTTTTCCCTTTTTCCAAATATTTTTGAAAATATATAAAATAGTTTGGTGATGCTTGGGGGTCTCCGAGAATAGTATTTTTCGTGAAAGGTAAAATCCTGTCTGTTTGTATATCGGGCAGCCCATTACTAGCGGTCTATATTCCCCGCCGAGGGATTCCCATATACTAGGGGTAGTTCGTCTGATGATTTGTGCTTTGCGGCTCGGCTGCGCTTTCCGGTATGACCGACTTATCCACAGTAATGGTTACTTACAAGTAGTCTACCGTACCTCTCGCCTAATTCCTCCAGCCCGAGCTAAAGTTTCTTCATGAGGTGGGTAGTGGTTCTGTGTGTGCAATGAACGTGCCCAACTACTATGTGAGAAATCTTGAGGTCGCCCGCTTCGTCCGACATGACAAGCAAATGGGGTGTTATGTTGTCGAGTTAGTGCGACCCATAGCACTCGTGGGATATTTTTCCTCGTGAGATTCTGTTCTTTTAATCGTTTTCGATCGTGTGCTTTAGGACCAGCATCTGGGGAAGATTACGCTGGTGTCACTCTCTTCTGATGCTAGCTTCTCACTCATCACCTAGGCTCGAGTTCCGTACTTGGCTCTTTTCTTGCTGTCTCTATGTCCTCTTAGGTTTTCTACTAACCGTTGTTAGTCCTAGGGGTCCCCCCAACACATGGAGTCAATTTCGGGTCAGGTTGCTGAAGGTCGGTTCTCACGCTACTCTCTCGAATTTATCTGGGATATAGACTTCCGAATATCTTCATCGTACAACAGCCAGGTGCTACCTGACTCCCAGTCGGAACTTATCACGCTTTTGGGACCGATGCACTCAAACTGTATGAGCTGATGGGTGCACTTCAGATTGTTTCGATTCCCGGTTTGATGGCCGAACTACCCACATGCCGTCGCCAGTGGTGCCAGTGAGCTTATAGCTCCTCATACTCGACAAAGATCCATGCTACTAGCCTTTGGCTCGCTTGCCGGGAGGTTTCTCCACGGCTATCCTCAGCCACGGTGGCTACACTTGGCTTTCGAGGCTTTGGGTGGTTCGATCTTCCTCCCGGTAACTTGAACGATTTCCTTGGGATGGTACTGACTCGAATTTCTTTCTGACCGTGCTTCCATCCGTGGTTTGATAGGGTGCATCTAGTGCATTGTCCCTTGGCCTTTCGTTCGTCGACTATTTTTTCGTCGATACCGGTGCGTGCGTCGGCCCAAACTCGATGCATAATTTTCTGCCGTGGTGCCGGCTTCCCTTTCTCTACCTTGTCTTCCTTTTTCTTTGCATGATATACCTTCTGCTCTTTAGCGGTATACTTAGGTTTTTTCGTTGTCTTTGTCGTTATCGGCTCGTCACGTTTCCTTTTCCCACTTGAATTCGACCCCGAGAAATTATTGTCCTTAAGCCTTTTTCCTTTCTGGAAATTTTCCTCATCACGGACCGCTTGGCGGAGAGCTTCTATCCAGTCTCGGTCGTCGGCGTATTCTTGATGCATTGACATTCGCCGTACAGCCTCGTCCGGTATTTGGTCTCTGATTAACTTTCTGAAGGCGATTCCAGTAACTTTGGCCTTCACATTCCAATTTTCGAATTCCAATAAGAATTGGTTAATGTCATTCTTGTATCGGACTTTCAACATCTCTCGCAGAGCTTTTTCTTCTTCATGTGTCGGACCGAATTGACGTATAGCTTGTTCGGCAAAGACATCCCATAATTGCTAACCTTCCTGTCGTCTATGGCCCAATTCGCCGGTCATTTGGTTCCGGTAGGTAATAGCGAAGAATGCTACCTGTGATCCTTTCAGTTTGGACAAGGCGTATTAAATACGATCCGCCTCGTCCTGCCACTGGTATGGGTTTCGATCGAATAAATGCTTGCAGGTAGTCATCCAAAACCGGGTATCCTGGTGTTTGGCGTGTTTGTATTCGGATGGGGGTTGCGCTGGACGTTTTGTCGTCTCTCCTATGGCCTTTCCTAAGGCCAGGGAGAACCGTATTTCGTCCTCCGTAGCTTCTCCATATTTCCCCTCAGCAGTTTTCGTCTTTTCTGCAGGCTTCTTAATTCGTTTGTCGGGTCTCTCATCCCGCCGTCCTCTTCTCTCATCGTCGCTACCTCCTCCTTCACTATCTCCAGGATCAGGGGTGCCCCCCGCTGCCCCATGCATTGCAGGGGGGGGTGGTCCTCCGCCTCATCGTCCTGTTGCTCTGGCACTTTGTTCAGGGGTTGTGTTTGACCGCTTGCCTTTCACCTGGCTCATCAAGGAGGTAACCGCCATAGTTAACTCAGCGATGTGGCTCTCTTGTCTGTCTCTGGCTTCTTTGTTTGCCTCCAATTCGGCCATCATAGCGTTGAGTATTCTTTCGTGGTTCTGTAGTTCTCGTTGATGTTGGGCTTTTGTGTCTAGCAGTTCCTGTCCCAACTGCTCATCCCTGCCCATTGCGGCTGCCCCTTCCGCTTGTATTGTTTGGTGGAGGTGTGAAGTAACCTGTTCATGTCGGGTTTGACGGCTATCCTTTCCGTCCATCCTCCCACCAACCCTCTTGAGCGCGTCTTGCAGCCCCTTTGTTGCCGCTTCCACCTGTACCATGCTGGTATCTATTTGTTCCAGCTCCGTTCCTATGTATCTGGCGCTCGTCATTATGTCTTTTTTGACTTTGCGCAGTTCTCGTACCAAATGTTGGATTTGGGGTGGAAGGGACTGGAACGCTAGGTGTTCCTGGTCGATGCTCTGGACTACGTTGTCCTCATACAGGTGTAGACTTCGGTTGATGCGGTCAAGTCGTCGGGACATTTCCGGAGATAATAGCGGTTCTTCTGGTGCTTGAGACGGCTGAGACTGGGACCGTCTCATCGCTGCTCGCGGGAAGAGTCCAGGTGGCAGACTGGGAGATATTCTGGTATCGGTGGATCTAGCGATCCTTGTGTCTTGTGATGTCACCGTTGGAGCTTGGGACTGAGAGAGTTCGTCTGTCTCCATAGCATCTGTTCCTGCTCCCTGGGGTTAGACCTCGACTTTTTTGAAGTAGGCAAGTGTCTCTTATCCTTCTGGTGATAAAATGAGTTTTTGATGGAGTTGCGATTGGTATTTGTGATCGATATCGCTCTTTTAATCTCGGTAACGTAGAGAATAACAATATACTGTTATGGGGGTAGTAATATGCTAAGAACTAGCGAATCTCCTAAGCCCGATCGTTGGTAGTTTGGAGAATCTGTCTAGGGAGATGAAACTCAAAATGGAAGTATAGTAGGTGGAACGATCAATATGTGTTTAAGTCCATATATTGTTAAGGTCTCTTCTCCGTTGCTTGATGATGGATAGCAGCTCCGAAGACACCTCGAGATTTATATTCCGCGTCTGGGTGTTCGCCGGCTATATAATCTTTTCCTACAACTAAGTCTCTATTGTCCACCTAGCTCGACTTCTTTGAAGTGGGAGCCCGACTTGACCCTCAACGTCCGTTATCTTTCTACTCTCGTTTGCGCAACTGATTGCCACGTATGCCTCTCTCATGGGGAGGGTGTAGTGCCCGTCCGCCTCGATGGCTATAGGAACATGTATCCGTTGCTAAATAGATTTCCGAATAATCTCCATGTGTTCGCATGTCAGACAATTATTCGCTAGGATACAAGATGGCCAATCCTCATATTGTTGGCTCCGTTTTGACCTGGTCTGCAGGAGGCATTCCTTAGTCTTATCCGGCATTACACGACTCTTTTCTATCGATCGAAGCAATGGTTACGACTATAGTTATCGGTCTCGTGCCAACAATCCCTTTGGGAGAGCCCTGACTCCCTTTCCGAGCATAGTGTATTCCTACTGGTTACTGCGCGTCTTTCCAGACCAAGGAAGCCTAACTAAGGTAGATACGTCCCGTGAGTTTGTAGCCACTTTTGGATACCCAATCTTGTAGTGGCTGTAACTTTATGCGATGCCGTCCGATTTGGATGCTTTCATTTGCATCAGGTGCTCTGAGGTCTCCTCTCATATATCCTGCGAACAGGAACCGGTCGGACGGACGGCCGCGACATATACGGTGTTGCAAGTAGGGTCTTCTTTACTGATGTCTTTGGTGAGGGGACGCAACTTTCCAGACAGCGTATGGTGACCTACTGTCCCAACGTCAGGGCCGGAGGGGGGTGTTGCTAACTCTTTTTTAGAGGTTTGTGCGCGAAGGTAGGGTAACTTGACCCCCTTATCCTTCTGGGAGCTCTGTGCCTAACACCCAGATCTAATCCCGGGCCCGCTAATGAAGCAAGTGAACCGCAAGAGGGAGATGACTCTTAAGCTTTACTTGTAGCATTATCCAGCGCGTCATGGGATATCTCCGGCGCAGCGAATGGCCGCAAGTGCAGCGCTGGGATGTCGTCATCCGCCAGTGGATAGAGAAGGGAATCCCCCGCGAAACGTATACAACTCGCCCTCAAATCTTCGAGCCGGTTGAATATACACCACTCGGCGGAACTGGGATGGCATGCTGCTGAAGGCGACATGACACGGAAGCGCAGAGGTCTGTTCGACGACCAAAATAGTGACGAGCGTAACTCCAAGAGATTTCGTTTGGCTTCCAAGGCTAGGGAACTTTTGGAAAGCGAGGAGGTACGGAAGCGCAGTGCTTCCCTCGAAGACGCGGATGGTCACAAGTGTAAGCCCAATATATACTCTTCGCCCCTCTGAGAGTTTCATTTGACGCCTCATCTATCGTTCGCTGGGTCTCCCTAGACGTATAGTGTATTAGTGATATTGTTTAGCATTAGAGTTCTTAGGGGTTTCAAATATATTTCTTATAGCCTGCCTGCCTGCCTGCCGGCCTGACAATCTCCATCTGATCAGTTCACGTTCGTCTGGCTTCGCTCATGTGTGGTCTTGTGCTTGATGGCGGAAAAATTCAAGTGATGTCGATGTTGCCTTGGCAGACGCCAAGAGACATCGCGTCCCTTACGTCTCTTGGCATCTCTATCCTTGTGAGGCTTAAAACCTTGTTTTATCACACGCGGTGGAAATCTCTGAGACTCAGAAGTGTTCACAATCATTGGATTGTCTAGGTTCTATATCTTAATCCATCACAATTGGTAGATCCGCTATGTGGCTAGTTCATCTGGCCCACGATACCAGTATCCACTTAGGTGTGCGACCTCGTTGTACTAGCACACCCTACTTCGCGTTCTTTGCTCGTACAGTACACCCCCCCAGGGCTAGCCCTCAGGAAATGTACACCCGGCATTGACGAGGTGTATATAAGGACCCCTCCTACCCCTCCTTCCACCTTGGCGTTTCCACTCTCTATAAGTTCCTCTTCGCTCTTCACCCCACGTCTGGCGCTAGATTCTCACCTACCTACGTTAACCTCCCTCTAACATCCTCGTCTTTTAGTTGACGTATCAATAATTTTTCTCATCTTTTTCATTGAGTTCTATTCTATCTAAACCTCGCACACGTCCCCATGGCACCTTCGAGCTCACGAAAAAAGCAGTTAGAGAAGGGAAAGCAAGTAAACTACGTCTATAGATTTGTGAGCCTTTTTAATGTTTCCATTCGCCTAAGACGCCCTGTTGCGCATCCCCAGAGGATTGACGCTGAGAGCGGAAAACGAAGAAGAACTCTGCCGCCTATAGTCGCCCGTGGCCCGGCTGAAGAGAGAGCGTAAGTAATCACGGATAGCACCAGATTCGCATTGCAGGATATTGGGCTTCCAACGAACCTGCTTGTGACCAGACACCTGGCGGAGCGCGCGCACTTCGAGCCAGCCGTCGAAGACTCGGGCACTGGGTAGGACAAAGAAAACCCCCACCCAGGTATCAGAATCTGTCACGCTAACAATTGAGCACAAATTAGGAAGGCGTATGACGACATTGCGTACGCTAAATCGTGGTGCGCGTTCTTCGATCCCGGCGTCACATCTGGTGCCTATTTCGATTGGGGTGAGCAGCACAAGGCCTATATGACAGCCCGCAACCTTGACCCCGGTCACTTGACAGACACCAAAGTGGAAGCAATCACTGTCTTCGCTCACGCCCTTCGGCCCGTCAATGATCGCTTCACCCACATTAAAAAAAACCAGCACCCGGATGACGTCGTGGAACTCACCCGTCGCCTGAGGATGCTAGTTAAAGATGCGGAAATGAATGTCCACATCTCTAACCTGCGTCTAATCGCGGAGCGCGCCGGTGGTAGAGACGTCGCCGAATCTCCGAGCAAGTGATTATTCCCATCTCTCTCCCGTCAGCCTCGCATTAACTTATTTTGAAAGAGTCTCAATCGTCAACTTATTGCCCACAGGCAGTAAGAATCCGTATCGTTGGCCGAACGGGAGCCCCAGAAGCGGGACATCCGTTCCTCGACCATCCCTGGTGGGCTACCGACTCGGACCGGGGAATCGCATGGGGTGTGTTGACAACACTGAGCATGAAAAATCTGGTCAGGGTGGTTAGAGGGCAGCGTGTGGTGGAGGAAACCAGATACCCATGATATCTGATCGGGGCGACTGGTGACGGTGCCGTCAGGCTACGGCAAGAGCCCGAAAAACCTCTCCCCCTGCGACAGCTCATCTTTCTCCATAGCAATAATGACATTCTAGAGGGGCTCCTTGCAAAGCATGGCCAACATCCTCTCAATCTCTTGGTCGTCGAGTCACGGCGCAAGAATAGAGAGGATAGAGCCCAGACACCCGAGCCTGCCAAAGGGAGATACCCGTTTCTCAATCGCAATGTTTGGGAAGATGCTGTGGGGATCATGCAAGCGGATGAGGATGAGCATGAGCATGAGCATGAGGCTGAGCATGAGGATGAGCATGAGCATGAGCATGAGCATGAGCATGAGTATGAGGAGGAGTAGGAATGGCTAGGGGGCGAGAGCGAGGGGGAACCGCAGGCGCCTCCTGACAGGAGGGCGATTGTTTTGGACAACGTAAGTATCTACACCTAACGTTAACATGAAGATCAAAACACGATGGCTAATTGACGACGTAGGACGAGGAATTGGGGGCCCCGGGCCTCTCGACACAACAGAGGGCTACCCCACGAGCAATAGAGGACGCCCCGAGGGATAATCCATTCACTCCGCTCTCGCGGGAGTTGGCCTCTAGGCCTTCTGCGCCATCTACGCAAAGGAAACTCCAAGACGTCCGGAAGGTTCTACGGGAGGTGCCCTGGATGGCAGACTACATTACGGATAGGGGGCTGGGAGCTGTGCTGCGTTCGGGAGTCGATGGTGCCCAGGACACCCCTCCTTCTAGCCTACCCGGATTCCGCCACAAACGTCCAGTCTCCCCCGCCGTTGCTCCGATTGATGTGCAGGTTCACACAACTCCAGTGAGAGCGACCGAACAAGCAGCTCGCACAATTGAACCGGCAGCCGCGCTGCGTTCAGAACATGATGGTGCCCAGGACGGCCCTCTTACCAGCCTGCCCTAATCCGCGACGAACGTCCAGCCTCCCCCGCCATTGCTCCGATTGATGCGCAGGTTCACACAACTTCAGTGAGATCGACAGAACAAGCAGCTCGCACAACTGAACAGCAACCCACCACGCTCCCAGCCCCAACACAACCAGCAGCCCCCTTGACACCCCCGGAGCCCAGGGCTTCTTCAACCTCCGGTTTGAGTAGCGCCCCAAACAACACCAAATCGCCAGCGCCCTAACTGCGCCCTTCAAAAAGACGGGGGGCTGGACGAAAATAATTCGGGATTTCCTAGTCTCTTCGGTATCTTTTTTTTCTTTTTCTTTTTTTCCCTAGATCTTATTTCGCTTTAGTCAGAATTCTCGGTTTCTGGTTCGTTAGCTGGTATGTGATAGTAAACATATCATTGGGCTCCCATGCTTCAGCTTCTCGTATCATGTATTGCTAGTCCTTACGCCTCCTTGCGTTAAGATACAAAACTTTTTTTTCCTGGATCAAGCACGCCGCGCATTCTGTCCTTAATTGGGCTGGCTTCGGCGGACCAAACTAGTCAAACACATGAGCGCATGGTGTGAATACAGAATGCTAGACGTTTAGTGGTGTTGATTCGACGTTAGGAGATGAGGTTCGATAATCCTAATCTGCTTTAGGCGTAGCGAGTGTCTTGCTAGAGGTAGTGTCGCTAACAGATACTCGTTGTAGCTTGATTTTGCTTTGCCTCCTACTTTAGCGACACCGATCTCGCCGAACCTTTTCAACTGGAGTCGGGACGAGCATGATACCTGAGGACGTCGAGATTATAATCATAATGTTGAACAAGCAGAAAACCCCTTTTTACAGGCGAATATTTTCTTTCAATACCGACTGATAGTGTGTGATTCTCCCAACCCCCCCCCTAAGTCCTAGCGTATAAGACCTAACGCGTCCATTGAACATAACCACAGATTCCTCATCTTCGCGACACGAAAGATAAATTCCATTGTTCTAACTCCCAATTCCTATTTTGCCTAACGTTGATCAACCGTTCAGCATTCCACCATGTCTAGACAACAGCAAGCCAATTCACGAAGCCAGCCAACCCCCCGAGAAGGAAATCTGAACGGAGGTAGACGCCAAGTCGTACCCGATGGCATACGATCAGCGAGATCGAGGCAGGGAACGCAACAAAAACAATCCGGCAGCTCGCCGAGCACACTGCCGAACGAGCAGCCATCGCATGTGCGCCCTACACCACCAAACGCAAATGGAGCACTCGAAAAACCACCCAAGCGCCCCCGGAGAAGGACGATACAGAGCACGACGTATACCGATATTGAGACGGAACCTGACCCACAAGTACCAACGGAAACAGTTCGTCCAAGCCATGATAGCAGTGATGAGTACGAAGACTCTCGCTGGTCGGGTCAGACTGAATCGGACACTGAGCGAGATGCGGAAGACGATGATATTCCAGATGCTACTGGAGCAGGGCTGCGTCACCGGTCACTAACAGCAGATAAACAATCAATCAATCGGGTATCAACTGTGCAAGTTTTGACCACCTCCGGATCACAGGAGGCAGCACTCGTTAGGCGGACGCCAGCAGCTCGAGGAGGTATAACGCCCGGTAGAGGGTATGCTCCGCCAGTGCTCCCGTCATGCAGTGTAACACGATATTCATCCCCACTGGCCACTCACAGTGCCACTACGTCGGGAGTTAGAAGTTCGAGTCCAGCCGGTGAATCGAGTACGCCACACTCTCAGGCCATCTGGCCAGCTACCCAGTCACGACGAAATACAGCGAGAGGAGTAGAGGCGGCTCTAGTACTGCGGGCCAAAGCTCTCATTCTCTGGTACACCCTGTTTGTTGACCCACTCCCAGGCCCAATTACTTTGACGTCTGAGATACACGGTGCTTGAATTAAGGCGCTTAATTATATAGCTGATGCAGGAAATATGAAAGCGTCGGAGGAAAACTTAAAGATAGTAAGTGGACACAGATACACAGGGATGACGCCCTCCTGAAGCCGGGTATAGTACCAATTCTGAAAGATACGCAAAAGACACTCGGGGGTAAGATCCCGGGTTGTCTCCCACGTTAAAGAAGAGATCGGAAAATTATTTGATCTCCCGGAAGATCCCACAGCGATTGCACGCCGGGTGGACTACCTGCTGGAATAGGATAGATTTATGTGCTCCCCAAATGGGGAAGAGGTTGGTGCGCCTTAGTTGGACAACTTTCTTCTCATAACTAACAGGTATTACACTCGGCTTAGAAATTGACCTTTCGATTTGACGTGCCCCAGATTCCCGAGGCCATGTGGGGTAAGTACTTCAGAGGAAGGAAACTGCGTGGGATTGTCGAACCTGATTTGCTTGGGCGTATCAACGGCACGATGGTTTGCTTAACGTGTGCAATCCTCTGTCATACCCTACGAGCATGGCAAACAGGAGTATATAAGGAATCAGGCGAGTTCAAGCCTGACGCGGTAGGAGGTCAGCCAGGACCCGAACCCACCTCGTATTCTTCAGGACGCTAACATGATCCGAACCACTAAAGACCTTTTTGCCCGGCAAACTCAGACCTGGGCCGATTGCCACGACTGGGTAGAGGCGATAATTCTGGAACAGATTTGTGGGACCATCCGGGCAAAGATGGAGAAGGAACACGGTGGGCGCCAAGACCGCCGTGAAGGGTATACCTATGATTGGGCAGCGGTCGCCGCTGAGCTGCAGAGGGGGGCATCCTGCCAGACTACACGATGGCCAGCCCACCAAAGCCAAACTCATGGCGATTGGCTTGTGGTATCCGCCGAGCTGCAGAGTGAACCATCCAGCCAGGCTACGCAACGGCCAGCCCACCGAATTCAAACTCCGAGCAGCCGGCGCATTGGTACCCCAGTGGGGCAGCAGGATAGTCAAAACGATTCGCAGGACACTGATTTGTCTTATGATTTCTGTTATGGGGGTAGTAATATTCTAAGGGCAAGCGAATATACTAGGCCCGACCGTCAGTAATTTCAGAGAATACGTCCAGGGAGACGAGACTCAAGAGAGAAGTATAGTAGGTAGAGCGATAAATATTTGTTAACGTGTATATATTGTTAAGGTCTCTTCTCCGTTGCTTGATGACGTTCTAACTACCCGGGCTCTTGCCCGCTACTTATACCCTTACCGGGGGTACTTCATACACCTATAGTTCTTAAGTACCTTTTGTACTTTAGTGAACTCTCAATAATGTGCGAACACCGTTTGACCCTGACAATTGGCACACCACTTTGACTGTAATCATAGCTAAGTTAATTGCGTCCAATTACTTGCTCTCGATCTTTAAGTCATATGAACTTAGTCTGTATATGTAGCCTGGCTCGCTATCATACCAGTCGTTCCTTCCGGTAATGTGGTGATCAACATTTCTCAGGCCGGGTAATCATATGCTTACATCTTACATATCAGACTACATATGTCGGTCGGCTTAACTTTGAAGCGCCATAACTTCTTATCCAACCGTTCAAACTCCGCCTTATGACTTCCTACTTATAGAGAATGATTTCTTCTATAGGAGTCGACAGAAACCCCTCGGTCGCATTGCTCGTGCCGATGCCTGGAGACTGATTTGCAATTCGAGTATAGTAATAATAACTATGGTGGGTGTGTGGGTCGAACACGTGACCTCCGGTAAAAAAGTCCAAGACTGTTCCGATAGGCCGCGATGTACGGTGTTGCAAGTAGGGTCTTCTTGACTGATGTCTTTGGTGAGGGGACGCAACTTTCCAGACGGCGTATGGTGACCTACTGTCCCAACGTTGGGGCCGGAGGGGGGTGTTGCTAAGTCTTTTTTAGAGGTTCGTGCGCGAAGGTAGGGTAACTTGACCCCCTTATCCTTCTGGGAGCTCTGTGCCTAACAATTTCCTCCAGACTTCAGCTGCCCGGGTGCTCAGATTTCTCGATTCTTCTCCGCCGAGTGCAGATGGTTCACGGGAGGTAACCAGGGAACTATGGTTGGACAGAACTGTGAGTCCTACTCCATTGCGACGTCTCTCGCTGAGCCTTGACGGAATAGAGCCAGCACAACAGGGGACTAGTGATAGTCAGCGGGGGGATGTGGCACAGGGGCACAATGGGAGCGTTGGTGAGGGTAATTAAGAAATGATGTGTCGAATATGTCGCGTATGTGTTGAGTAGCTTAATTAATTAATACTATTTGTTTGACGGCGATGTCTTGATATGAGAACGTAAAGGGTAATCTGGGCGTTCGGAGTACCAGTAGTAGAATCAATGCAAGGGAGACGCCACGGGGGCGTCTCGGCGGTGTTATAGTAAATGTCATGGGGTGATGTCGGAAAGAAGAGGATAGAGCGTGCGCAAGATCGGGATTATGTCAGGCAGAGTCGAGATATTTCCCCACCTGTCTGGGACGCATCATGAGGGCATCTAGAAATTACGTCCGAGCGTACAGATAGAACAGAGAAAGTCAAGCTACAATCAGGACACACAGCACGTAGAGTGGGTGAAATCAGGATAATGGTGCCCTGGCAGAGAGTGTCTGGAGGTAGAAGCCAAAGGAGGGAGATACCAGGACTAGAGAGCTCAGGCTCATGGGATCCTAATGTGAGGCGTTGGAACGAGCGAAGCCCTGGCGCCGAAGATAAAGATCGGACGTCAGGACAGAAGACGCCAGGATCAGTGGTGATCAGGATGGAGCGGCGGTTCATCAGGCGTCGCCCTGGTGCAGCAACCGAGAATCAGAGGTGTTCAGGACGCAAGAGCAGCGGACCAGGCGCAGTCAGAGCGCAGAGAACGTAGGGTCTGTGTCAGGATAGCGTCAGGGCGCGGGACGTCAGCTGACGCAAAATCAGGACACAACGTCAGATCGACGTTGCGTCCTGATTCGCGATTGACGTTATGTGGGCTAGGTGCGCCAGACGCATGGGGCGCCCCTGGCGCAGAGTATTATTTTTGCTGATGTTTGACCTTTCTTCGATAGATAATTATCTCACTTCTAACGATTCTTTCAACCTCCCGTTCCAGGTTACCTTCGACGTCCTCTGGTTCTCGTGGGGGTTGTTCTCGGCTGGGTCGGTCAGAGACTTTATAGAGTTCGAGTAGCAAGACATGACATAGTGGGTGGCTTTTCCAGCGAGCCGGGATAGCGAGTTTGAACGCCCTGTTCCTTTTTTTCTCTCAGAGTTAAAAAGGGCCGTACAATCTTGGGCTGAATTTCCGTGTTGATCGTTTGGTCTTCATGTTTTTTGCGATCAACATTACCAAGTCACCTGTCTTGATGTCGGCCTGTGGTGTCGCTTTCCGGTCGTAGTATTTCTTCATGGCCTCACTCGTCTGCACGAGCGTTGTCCTCGCGTTCTCCTGCACTGTTTTCATCCAGTGCGTAGCCATTGTGGCTCCTGGGTTTTGAGCCTATCTCTCCTTCCTCCATTCTGTCTGTGGATGGAATCCGTAGTTGGCGAAAAGGGGGTTACTTTATGTGCGCTTGCTTTGGAATTATTGTAGGCGTATTAGGCCAACGGTAGCATCTGATCCCAGGCGTTATGGTCATTGTTGGCGAAGTTGCGAAGATAACCTTCCAGGGATTGGTTGGTGTTTTCGGTTTGTCCGTCACTCTGTGGGTGATAAGCCGTTGACATTTGCTGTCTAATTCTTAATGCTTTGCCCAATGATTCCCAAAATGCGCCCGCCAACTTTGCGTCCTTATCCGTGACGATTTTGGAGGGCAGTCCATGAAGTTTCCAAACTTCTGTAAGAAAGGTATCCGCAACATCTTTTGCTGTCGCATTTGTCGCTAAACCGATCAAGTGTGCCATTTTTTCAAAACCATCCACTTCTACATTGATCTGGGTTTGTCCTTGGGACTCGGGTAATTGGCTGATGAAATGCACGGAGATGGAGGTCCATGCTGCGTAGGGTACTTGCCATGGTTGGAGTAAGCCATACTTCGCGTATTATGGAGATTTGTTATGTTGACGTTCATCGCACGATCGGACATAGTCGTTTATCCATTCGCTGAGTTTTTCCCAATGGAAGTTCCTTATAACCAATTTAATAGTTTTTTTTTGCGCAACGTGTCCGGCTACCTTGCAGTCGTGGCATCCTTTCGCGATCTCAGTTACGAGTGCTTCTTTTGAAGAATGAATAGTCTACCCTTGTAATATAGCAGTCCATCTTCCATTGCCCAGTTCTTCGGTACTGTTTCCCGTCTGTCCTTTAACTGACTTAACTCCTCTTTGCGTGCAGTTCAAGTGTCATCCTCTTTCCCTGCCGCCCTTATTCTGTCCAAGAATGAGTTGTCCATGGTCTGCATTTGTATTGCTGCAATCATGGCACTGGAGAGCATTGTTATCTCGTCTGGTCGGCTAGCGCATGTGTGAATATCTTCTTCGTCAAAGTATGAGTTCTCCCGTGGGTCTGGATTGAGGAAGTACATTTTTACGTTGAGTTCTTCACACATAATTAGCCGTTGGGGACGGATGTCGCTTGAGCCCAAGCCCTCAGTTCCCCTGTCCGTGTTTTCCACATTATGGATTTCCATGGCATCGTGCGTTTGTATTTTTTTCACGATTTGCTGTGCGATACGGTCTTCTGCCTTGAATTCGTAACTGGTATTCCCATGGTGTCGTAAAATTACTTTGACTTAGCCGGTGTAATCCGCATCTATTTCCCCGCCGCGCAGTCCTATTCCATATTTCCTTGCCATGCCACTTCTTGCTGCCAGCCTGCCGTATGTTCCTCTAGGCAGTCCTATTGCAATTCCGGTATGCACTAACATCTCTCTTTGGGCTGGTATGGTGCCATCTTTTAAGGCGTAAATGTCATGTCCGGCTGTGATCCTGGAACCTTTTGTTGGGACTATGGAATTTTGTTGTAGTCTTTTTACTCTGTGCCGGTTTGTTATCCACTTTGTTCTTTCGACCAGGCTGACCTCAATTCGGTCCTTTTTGTGGCAAAGTGAAACTTCAAAATGTTCCGGTTTCAAAATTGTTTGTTCGCGATGCGTAGCTCTCTCCTGAAGGCTGTACTTGTTATGGGGGTAGTAATATTCTAAGAACTAGCGAATATACTAAGCCCGATCGTTGTAATTCGGAAAATACGTCTAGGGAGACGAAACTCAAAATGGAAGTGTAAAGTAGATAGAACGATAAATATTTGTCTAACGTGTATATATTGTTTTGGTCTCTTCTACATTGCTTGATGATGATTGCAGCTACGAAGACACCTCAATATTTATATTCCGCGTCAGGGTGTTCGCGGGCTACATAATCTTTTCCTATGACTAAGTATCTTTCTTTCACCTAGCTCGACTTCTTTGAAGTGGGAGCCCTACTTGACCCTGAACATCCGTCATCTTTCTACTCTCGTTTGCGCAACTTATTGCTATGTATGCCTCTCTCATGGGGAGGGTGTAGTGCCCGTCCACCTAGATGGCTATAGGAACATGTATCCGTTGCTAAATAGGTTTACTAATAATCTCCATGTGTTCGCATGTCGGACGATTATTCGCTGGGATGGAAGATGGCCAATCTTCATATTGTTGGCTCCGTTTAGACCTTTCCTGCCGGAAGCATTCTTTAGTCTTATCCGGCATTACACGACTCTTGCCTATCGATAGAACCAATGGTTACGACTATAGTCATCGGTCTCTTGCCAACAATCCCTTTGGGAGTTCTCCGACTCCCTTTGCGAGCATAGTGCATTCCTACCGGTTACTGGGCATCTTTCCAGACCGAGGAAGCCTAACTAAGGGAGATATGTCCTATGAGTTTTGTAGCCACCTTTTGATAGCCAATCTTGTAGTGGTTGTAACTCTTTGCGATGTCGTCCGATTTGGATGCTTTCACTGGCATCAGGTGCTCTGAGGTCTCCTCTCATATATCCTGCGAATAGGAACCGGTCGGAGGGACGGCAGTGACGTATAGGGAGTTGCGAGTAGGTTCTTCTTTATTGATGTCTTTGGTGAGGGGACGCAACTGCCCAGGTGACGTATGGTGACCTACTGTCCCAACCTCGGTGCTGGACGGGGTTGTTGCTAACCCTTTTTCGGAGGTTCATGCACAAAGGTAGGGTATCTTGACCCCCCTATCCTTCTGCGAGCTATGTGCCTAACAGTACTCCGGCCGCCGGCTTTATACATCAGGCTTGCCCCCTCTGCTGCCGGGGCGGTATACTATTTTAAAATTCAAATTGGCTAGCCATTGAGCCCATCGGATCTGTCGAGGGTTCCAGACCTTTGTCGTGAGGAAGTATTGCAGGTTCTGGTGGTCAGTGTATACGGTCACCGGATCGTCCACTCTCAATAGGTGGTGTTTCCACTCGCGGAATGCTTCCAGGATTGCCAATAACTCTTTATCGTGAATTGCTTAATTCTGTTCGGCATCGTTTAGCTTCCGTGAGTGGAATGCAACGGGGTGCAATCGTTGTCCCAAGTACTGGGAAAGGAGGATACAGCCTAGTGCAAAGTGACTAGCGTCCGTCTCAATTACGGTTTTTCGCTCCGGGTAAAAGTCGGCTATGATAGGGGCTGAGGTAAATCTTCGCTTAAGTTCCTCAAAAGCTTTGTCCTGTTCTTCTCCCCAAAACCATAAATGTTTCCCTCCCTTGGTTTTCAACGTGTGGGTAATCGGTTTGCAAACTTTTGACAAGTTTTCTATGAAGCGTGTGTAGAAATTTCCAAAAGCAATAAAGATTTGTACGTCTTTTACCGACAGTGAAGCTCTCCAATTAAGGATACTTTGAACCTTCTGTTCGCTCATATTAACGCCGCTTTTGCCCACCATTTATCCGAGCAATTCGACTATATCGACATGGAACACGGATTTCTTTAAGGCGACAGCGAGGTCATGGCGTTCTAGCCTATCTCGTACTTGTTTGACCAGAGCCTCGTCTTCTTCCATTGTCTTTGAGTCAATTAGGATGTCATCCAAATATACTACGACTCCATGATACAAGAATTCTCGTAGGAGAGTGTTAATCATGGCTTGGAACGTGGCGGGTGCGTTGACCAACCGACATGGCATGACTTTATATTCGTAAGGTCCGTATTGGGTACGGAAAGGGGTTTTCCATTCACCTTTTTTTTTGATCCGAATCAAATGGTAACCGCCTTTTAGGTCTAGTTTGGTGAAGATGTTAGTACCAGGTACTCTTTCCCTCAGAGCGGTCATGAGCGGTAAAGGGTATTGGCGGAATATGGTTAACTTGTTTAGTTGACAGTAGTCTATGCACAGTCGTAGTCTTCCATCCGGTTTGGGAACAAACAGGATTGGTGCGCTCGGCTCACATTTGCTATGAACTATTTTCCCTTCGGCTAACATTCTGTGTAGATATTTGTTTTGTTCTTCTAACTGGTAAGCCAACATTGGGTATATAGGTCACCAGGGTGAAGTGGCTCCGTCTTTGAGGTCAATCACATGGTCGAAGGTTCGCCTAGGAGCCAGTATTTCTGCTTTTTCATTCTCAAACAATTCCTTGTACTGCCAATATGGCTTTGGCAATCCATCTAGTTGTACTTTCTCCTGCCTTGTGGATAGTATCCTTCCTATCATTCTGGCTTCTTGATCGAAAGGTCCTGTCTCGTCGCATTCGAACATGTCGGCGATGCCTTCATCTTGTACATGTTCCACACATTTGGCGTGTTCGAAAGACCATTTCTCCTGGGTTTCAATAGTTTTTATCGGATGTTCGTAGTGCCACCACCTGAACGGTATGATCATGTCATATTTGGCTGCCTCCGCCATCTCGCAGGAGACCATAGTTGTATGGCCATTGGAACCGATTTTGAGTAGAAATAGATGTGAGTAATATTTTCCCCCTATGGAGGATAATTCGCCATTAAATGCCGTTATTTTAAGCGGTTTTTCTCTTATTTCGTAAGGTACTTTCAGGCTGCCTGCAGTGTTTTGGTTTAGGAGGAATATGTTCGAGCCAGAGCCTAGTAAGACTCCAATATCATGGCGTTTGTCTGATATGACTAGGATGGTATTTCCTTCAGGGCACTCGTCGTGCTGTGGATTTGGTTTAAATTTTGTTCGGTTGGGGCCGGGGCCTCGTGTCTCATAAGCTCTCTTCATTGTGGTAACCTTTTGGGTTTTTTACCGCGCCTGCACAGTTTCGGCTCATGAAGCCTCGTCAGAAAAACTGCTTTTTTCTTTCACCAAATATTTTTGAAAATAGAAAATAGTCTGATGATTGTGGGGGATTTCCGAGGGTAGGATTGCTTCGTGAAAGGTTAAATCCTATCTTGTTTGTATATCGGGCAGCCAACTAGTAGTGGTCGTTATTCCCTGCCGAGGGATTCCCATATACCAGGGGTACTTCGTATGATGATTCCTGCTTTGCCGCTTGGATGCACCTTCCGTTCTGAACGACTTATCCACACTTTTCTGTAGTTACGAGGAGTCAACCGTACCTATCGCCAGATTCCTCCAGCCCGGGCTGAAGTTTTTTTATGAGGTGGGTAGAGGTTCTGTGTGTACAATGAAGGTGCCCAACTACTATGAGGGAAATCTTGAGGCCGCACTCCTCGTCCGACATGACAACCAAGTGGGGTGTCTTGTTATCGGGTAGTGCGAACCATCGCACTCGTGGGTTATTGCTCCTCGTGAGACTCTCTTCTTTTAATCATTTTCAATTGGGTCCTATAAGACGTGCCACTGGGGACTATTACGCTGGTGTGACGCTCGTCTGATGCCAGTTTCTCACTCATTACCTTGGCTCAAGTTCCCTACTTGGCTCTTTTCTTGCTGTCTTTTTGTCCTCTTATATTTTCTACTAACCGTCGTTAGTCCAAGGGGTTGCTCCAACCAGTGGAGCTGTTTTCAGGTTGTGTTATTCAAGGTGGGTTCCTTCACAGCTGTCTCTAGTTTATCTGGGATATAGACTTTTGAACACCTTCGCCGTAGAACACCAATGTTAGGCACAGAGCTCCCAGAAGGATAAGGGGGTCAAGTTACCCTACCTTCGCGCACAAACCTCAAAAAAAGACTTAGCAACACCCCCCTCCGGCCCCGACGTTGGGACAGTAGGTCACCATACGCCGTCTGGAAAGTTGCGTCCCCTCACCAAAGACATCAGTAAAGAAGACCCTACTTGCAACACCGTATACGTCGCGGCCGTCCGTCCGACCGGTTCCTGTTCGCAGGATATATGAGAAGAGGCCTCAGAGCACCTGATGCAAGTGAAAGCATCCAAATCGGACGGCATCGCATAGAGTCACAGCCACTACATGATTGGGTATCGAAAGGTGGCTACAAACTCACGGGACGTATCTACCTTAGTTAGGCTTCCTTGGTCTGGAAAGACGCCCAGTAACCAGTAGGAATGGACTATGCGCGGAAAGGGAGTCGGGGAACTCCCAAAGGGATTGTTGGCACGAGACCGATAACTATAGTCGCAACCATTGGTTCGATCGATAGGAAAGAGTCGTGTAATGCCGGATAAGACTAAGGAATACCTCCTGCAGACCAGGTCAAAACGGAGCCAACAATATGAGGATTGGCCATCTTCTATTCTAGCGCATAATTGTCTGACATGCGAACACATGGAGATTATTCGTAAATTGATTTAGCAAAGGATACATGTTCGTATAGCCATCTAGGCTGACGGGCACTACACCCTCCCCATGAGAGAGGCATACGTGGCAATAAGTTGCGCAAACGAGAGTAGAAAGATAACGGACGTTCAGGGTGAAGTCCGGCTCCCACTTCAAAGAAGTCCAGCTAGGTGAACAAGAGATACTTAGTTATAGGAAAAGATTATGTAGCCCGCAAACACCCAGACGCGGAATATAAATATCGAGGTGTCTTCGTAGCTGCCATCCATCATCAAGCAACGGAGAAGAGACCTTAACAATATATACACGTTAAACACATATTTATCGTTCCACCTACTATACTTCCAATTTGAGTTTCGTCTCCCTAGACGTATTCTCCAAACTACCAACGATCGGGCTTAGGATATTCGCTAGTTCTTAGAATATTACTACCCCCATAACAACCCAGGTGCCACCTGACTCCCAGTCGGGATTTATCATCGTTTTGGGACCACTGCCCTCAAAAGGTATGAGCTGAAGGGTTGACTTCCCCTTATTTGGATTCCCGGTTCGATGGCTGGAGTACCCACATGCCCTCGCCAGTGGTGCCAGTGAGCTTATAGCTCCTCATCCTCCATATAGGTCCATGCTAGTGGCCTTCAAGTTTGGCTCACTTGTTGCGAGGTTTCTCCCCGGCTATCCTCAGCCACGGCCGCTACCCTTGGCTTTCTAGGCGTTGGGTGGTTAGATCTTCCACACGGTAACTTGAACGATTTTCCTTGGATGGTCCTGACTTGGATTTCTTTCTGACAGTGCTTCCATCCGTGGTTTGTTAAGGTACATGTAGTGCATTGCCCTTTGCCTTTTCGTTCGTCGACTCTTTTCTGGTTGATACTGGTCTGTGCGTCAGCCCAAACCCAATGCATAATTTTTTGCCGGGGCGCAGCCTTCCCTTTGTCTACCTTTTCCTCCTTTGTCTTGGCCTGGTATACCCTTTTCTCTTTAGCGGTATACTTAGGTTTTTTCGCTGTCTTTGCCGTTGTTGGCTCGTCCTGTTTCCTTTTTCCAATTGAATTTGACCACAAGAAATTATTGTCCTTAAGCCTTTTTCCTTGCTGGAAATAATCTTCATCGCTAACCACTTGTCGGATAGCTTCTATCCAATCTTTGTCGTCGGTGTATTCTTCATGCATTGATATTCGCCGTACAGCCTCATCCGGTATTTGGGCTCTCATTAAAGTTTGGAAGGTGATTCCAGTAACATTTGCTTTAACATTCCAATTTTCAAATTCCTGTAGGCATTGGTTAATGTCATTCTTCTATCGGAGTTTCAACATTTCTCGTAGGGCTTTTTCTTCTTCATGGGTGGGACGGAACCGACGTCTAGATTGTTGGGTAAAGATATCTCATAATTCGTAACCTTTGTGTCGTATATGGCCTAATTCGCCGGTCATTTGGTTGCGGTAGGTCATAGCGAAGGATGCTACTTCTGATCCTTTTGGTTTGAACAAGGCGTATTTGATACAGTCCGCCTCGTCCTGCGCCTGATATGGGTTTCGATCGAAAAGATCCTTGCCGGTCGTTAGCCAGAACCGGATATCCTGGTGGTTCGCATAGTCGTATTCTGATGGGGGTTGTGCTGGACCTTTTGTGGTTTCTGCAATGGCTTTTCCCAAGGCCCTGGAGAACCATATTTCGTCCTCCGTAGCTTCTCGTATTTTTCCTGATCAGTGTTTTCCTTTTCTACAGGCTTCTTACTTCGTTTGTCAGGTCTCTCGTCCCGCATTCCTCCTCTCTCATCCTCACTTACTTCTCCTTCACTACCTCCAGGATCAGGGGTCCCTCCTGCAGCCCCATGCATTATAGGGGGTGGTCGGCCTCCACCTCCCCCTCGTGTCACTCCGGCACTTCGTTCCGGAGTAGGATTTGAACGCTGGCTGTTCACTTGGAACATGAAGGTAGTAACCGCTTGTGTCAACTCGACTATGTGGCTTTCCTGCCTTCCTCAGGCTTCTTTATTGGCTTCTCACCAAGCCATCATAGCGTTGAGTATTCTTTCGTTGTTCTGTATTTCCGCTTGATCTTGGGCTTCCTTGTCCAGGAGCCCCTGTCCTAACTGTTCGTCCCTGCCAATTGCCGCTGCTCCGTCTACTTGTATAGTTTGGTGCCGGTATGAGGTAACCTGTTCGTGTCGGGTTTGACGGCTATCTTGTCGGTCCATCCTTGCACCGACCTTTTTGAGCGCGTCTTGCAGCCCCTTTGTTACTGCTTCCACGTGTACCATGCTGGTGTCTATTTGTTCCAGCTCGGTTCCTAGCTATCTGGCGCCCGTCATTTATGTCTCGTTTGACTTTGCGCAGTTCACGTACCAAATGTGGGATTTGGTGTGGAAGGGAATGGAACGCTAGGTGTTCCTCGTCGATGCTTTGGACTAGATTGTCCTCGTACAGGTGTAGACTTCAGTTGATGCGGTCAAGTCGTCTTGACATGTCAGGAGATAATAATGGTTCTGCTGGTGTCTGACACTGTTGGGACTGGGATCATCTCATCGCGGCTGGCTGGAAGAGCCCAGGTGGCAGACCGGGGGATAGTCTAGTATCGGTGGACCTAGCGATCCTTGTGTCTTGCCATGTCACCATTGGAGCTTGGGACTGGGTGAGTTCATCTCTCTCCATGTGATCTGGTCCTGCTCCCTCGGGGTTAGACCTTGACATTGTGAAGGAGGAAAGTGTTTCTTATCCTTCGAGTGAGAAGGGATTGTTTGATTAAGTTGCCATTTCGTATCTGTGATTGATGTCACTCGTGTGTCTCGGTAACGTAGAAAATAACAATATAGTGTTATGGGGGTAGTAATATTCTAAGAACAAGTGAATATAATAGGCCCGATCGTTCCTGATTCAGAGAATACGTCTAGGGAGACGAAAGTGCAGATCAAATGATATGGTAGGTGAAACAATAAATGGTTGTTTAACCTGTATATATTGTTAAGGTCTCTTCTCCGTGACTTGATGATGATAACAGCTCCGAAGACACCTCGATATTTATATTCCATGTCGGGGTGTTCGCGGGCTAGATAACCTTTCCTATAACTAGGTATCTTTCATTCACCTGGCTTGACTTGTTTGAACTGGGAGCCAGACTTGACCCTGAAGGCCCGTTATCTTTCTACTCTCCCTTACGCCACTTATTGCGATATATGCCTCTCTCATGGGGAGGGTATAGCGCACGTCCTCCTAGATTGCTATACGAACATGTATCAGTTGCTAAATAGATTTACAAATAATCTCCATGGGTTCGCATGTCAGACACTTATTGGCTAGGATAGAAGATGGCCAGTTTTCATATTGTTGGCTCCCTTTCGACTTGGTCTGCAGGAGGCATTCCTTTGGCTTAACAGGCATCTCATGAGTCTTTCCTATCGATCGAACCAATGGTTACAACAATAGTTATCGGTCCCTTGCCAACAACCCCTTTGTGAGTTCCCCGACTGCCTTTCCGAGCATATTGCATTCCTACTGGTTACTGGGCGTCCTTCCAGACAGAGCAAGCCTAACTAAGGTAGATACGTCCTGTGAGTTTGTATCCACTTTCCGATACCCAATCTTGTGGTAGTTGTAACTCTGCGTGGTGTTGTCCGATTTGGATGCTTTCACATGCATGGGGTGCTCCAAGGTCTCCTCTCATATGTCCTGCGAACAGGAACCGGTCGAAGCGATAGCCGCGCTGTATACGCTGTTGCAAGTAGGGTCTTCTTTACTCATGTCTTTGGTGAAGGGACGCAACTTCCCCGGCGAGGTATGGCGACCAACTGTCCCAACGTCGGGGCTAGAGGGGGGTGTTGCTATGTCTTTTTCAGAGGTTCGTGCGCAAAGGTAAGGTAACTTGACCCTCTTATCCATGTGGGTGCTCTGTGCCTAACACCACCGCTATCTGTTATTGGGGTATTAATATTCTAAGAACAAGTGTATATACTAGACCCGATCGTTGATAATTGGGAGAATACATCTAGGGAGACGACATTCAAGATAGAAGTATAATGTCATACTGCTGACTAAGCAAGGCAGACTCTCACATGACTAATAGTTATTAGTCATTGGTTTGTTATCTTTGACGATATGAGATCAGTTGACTCATAGTATTTTACATGACGAGGCAATAGCGTGTCATTGCCTGATTGTGATTGGTTGATATTTGACATGACGCACGATTGTGGTCATGTGGTTTATGTATTTCGCACATGACCCATAGTTATGAGTCATGGGTTTCATGCATGTGACCCCGTTAGGGCAGATGACTTGTTTTATTGGTTTTGATTGGTTGCGAGATAGGGTGCACATGACTCGGACTAGTCAGCTGATGGATTTCACACTATGACTCACTATGAGTCATGAGTCGCGTGACGCGAGAGTATGAGTCACGCAGGGTTAAGGTTGAGGGAAGAACCGCGATATAAAGGCACCCTTGGGACATGGAACTTGGGTCACGAACCATCTCCCCTACACACCTGGCGATTGAAATCTCAACACCATGAGAATTCATCGTCGACATCCACCCCCTCTCCCCTCTTCTGATGGCTCTTTTGCCTAGGAGGGTGACGCTATCACCACCCCTCTCCCCTGTGATTCCCTTCTGATCTTCCTGTTGCTTTGGCAGCCTGGTTGTAGGGGCTTCACGGTTACTTGCCCCTCCTTTCTCCGCACTTGCTTCGCTGCCTCGCTT
>Ga0307507_10001722_pt1 | contig 48266 bp, 12 predicted proteins | sample 7_EM_MG_FD_207223 | JGI IMG/M metagenome (GOLD analysis project Ga0307507, IMG submission 207223) | Populus trichocarpa ectomycorrhiza microbial communities from riparian zone in the Pacific Northwest, United States - 7_EM | ecosystem: Host-associated > Plants > Roots > Unclassified | place...
ACCCTGTACCACACCTAATATTGTATCTAAATTTCCTATTCTGGTACAGTTTTTACCTTCATTCACTTTCTACAGCTTTAACTACACCGTTAAATCTGGGGGGGTGTGTAACAGTTCACCAGCACTATGCTGAGACACAAGATCGTCGCCTAAGAGGCTCCGAGACATGATCGACGCTACCCTTGTATGTCTCGGATACGGTCAAATATTGAGTCATAGACTACGGAGTTCCGGGTCTACTTTCATGTATTTAGTTCACTTGATTTCCATAGATTTACAATAAAGTTGCTCATTCAATTCCCACACTACACTGTTACAAGAATATATAAAGTAGCTTAATAAACGGCTATAATAGTAAATTAATAATCCCTCCTAAGGACTTTGCTTTGTATAACTTAATATAAGCACTCTTAAACTAATAATATTTATAAACTTGTCCTTTGCTAATAACTATAACCTCTCTTCTTAAATTAGCTTTATTATTACACTTAAGGATAAGGATAATAGGGCTAATATCCTCTATTAGTTATCTATTAAATATAAGCAAGTTATATAAAGTGTCTTAGTATTTAAACTATATAGAATGGCCTATAGATTTAACACCAGAGCTATAATTAAAGTAACTATTAAGAGGATTCTATAACTTAAACAACTACTACTTATTCTTTATACTAATTTAAAATCTCTAAATAAGGAGTAGTCCGCGTGGGCCCAATAGGGATCCGAATCGGACGTTAAGCAATGAATAATTAATTTAAAATCTCTATATAACTGCTTAATTAAACTTGGGATAATATAAGAGAAATAACTTATAGTTAACCTAATATGTTTATAATAATTATATAAGAGAAGAGAAATAGCAGAAATTAAATAGACTAATAGAGGTAGTAACCCTATAAACACTATAATAAAATTAAAGCCTTACTAGGCGTTAAAGGACCTAATTAATATAAATATAATTGTTAGTATCACTTCCGGTAATACGTAATGCTATTGCAATAGTATAGGTGGTAACTGATTTTAATTGATGCTTTTTAATTCTCCTATTCTATAGGTGGAATTTGGTGGATTTCCTAAGCTCGCTTAGCTTACGTGATCGCGTGCAACTGCATTGCGAAACCTTGTTCAGACACTAGGGGCATTTAGTTTTATAACGGTGCTTAAGCGCCACCTGCCGAATTCTGCCAGATTCTATTAAGTTCTGCCAAATTCTGCCAAATTCTACTAAATTCTGCCAAATGGCTAAAGTAACCAATCACGATTTTCCATGCCTAGTATGGAAAATCGCTATTAGCTCGCTTAGTACTAGCGCCTTAGCTGCTAGCTTAATATCTTTACACACTCTATTTTTATCTTTCTATCTTCTTCTCTTTCTACCCACTTGGTGACCTGTAGCTTAATTATATTCATATTAATTAGGTCCTTTAACGCTTGGCAAGGTTTTAATTTTGTTATAGCGTCTATAGGGTTACTGCCTCTGTTAATTTATTTAATCTCTGCTATTTCTCTTCTCTTATATAATTATTGTAAACATATTAGGTTAACTATAAGTCATTTCTCTTATATTATCCTAAGTTTAACTAGGCAGTTATATAGAGATTTTAAATCGGTATAAAGGGTAAGTGGTAGTTATTTAAGTTATAGGATCTTCTTAATAGTTGCTTTAATCGCAGCTCTAGTGTCGAATCCGTGGGCTATACTATATAGTTTAAATGCTAAGACGCTTTATATAACTCGCTTACATTTAATAGATAACCAATAGAGGATATTAGCCCTATTATCCTTATCTGTAAGTATAATAACAAAGCCAATCTAAGAAGAGAGGTTGTAGTTATTAATAAAGGACAAGTTTATAAATATTATTAGTTTAAAAGTGCTTATATTAAGTTATATAAAGCAAAGTCCTCAGGAGGGATTATTAATTTGCTATTATAGCCGCTTATTAAGCTGCTTTGTATATTCTTCCTTTAGGTTAACAACTTGTGCTATAAAGAAGAGGTTAAAGGTAGCTTCTAGTTAATAGACTATAGTGATATAGGCTCCTCTTACTCTCTAGGCAATATACTAGTCTTTTAGTATAACTACCTTATAGACTTCCCCTCTGGAGCTAGTTAGGTCTGTAGCCTTTATAGTAACTAACTTTAGGTTCTAGTATTAACGTTTCTAGGTAAGGGCTATTAAGTCCTTTTCTTGCCTAATATAGCCTCCGTTAAACTTAATTAGGGTATTTAATATAAGCTTCTCTCTCTCCTTTACTAGAAACTTTACTTTCTAAAGCCTAGCTTCTTTAGCCTCCGCGAAGGTTTTATTAGTAAGAAATAGTATATTATTAGTCTACAGTCCTACAATTCCAAAGCCGTTGCTATTTATATATAATAAGTAGGGGTTATATATTAACTAATTTATCCATAGCTTATTAAGGTGGTGGCGGTAGTATATATTAAACCAATGGTTGCCGGCTTCTGAGATACTATAAAGTGGCTTAATAACTCTTAAAATTAATCTATTCTTTAGTTTAAGTTCTAGTAGTAGGCATATAAAGAAGTCTCTATTTAGGTGGGTACTGGACTGTATATAAGCTTATAAAATATTGCGTAGGTATAAAGAGGCTGGTCTTCTTTTATTTCCTTATAGGGTTGCTATAAGTGCTAGGATAATTCTCTAGCTAATATATTAAATAGTTAGTAATTATATTAAGACCAGATCTTTGCTATAGTTATTATAGGCTTATATAACTAGTCTAGACTTCTTAAAGGCCTTATCTATTCTAGCGTTTTTAATCTTATTAATAAACCGGGAGTTAAAGATTCTAACTCCCTTTAGGACGTCTGCTATATTAATAAACTTAAAGACGCCTTTCTTAAGTAAACCGTTTATCTCCTTACGTTAAGACTCTGTAAATAACGGTAAGGTGCACTTAAGGGTTATAGTATTAGGTTTTATTAGGCTGTTATTAATAAATATTAATACGTCTGTAATGTTTTGCTAGGACTTTGTCAGCGATTATTATATCTATTTTAATCTTTAGAGGGGTGCAGTAGTTATTAGTTCCTTAGTTAATTCCTTAGTTAATTCCTTAGTTAGTTCTTTAAATAGCTCCTCCTCTAGTTCCTTATTAGGTTCTTCTAGTTTAGGTTATAGGTATGGCTTTACTATTATAGTCCTAAAGTTAGTAGGTCTACTAGGGAGTTATACCTTATATATTTCTCCGTTAATTCCAAGCAACTTAAATGGGCTAGTCTATTTGCTGCTTTATCTAGTATTGCCTTCACGCCATACAAACACGTCTGAGTTAAGGGGGAGGTCGTAAATTATGGTAACAGATAGACCATTTTATTAGTTTAGTGTATTATTAACTTGCTTCTTTACCCTAATCCTTGCAATCTCCTCCATTGCCTTCTTTATAGCTGCCGCTCGCTGTATAATAGAGGGTGCTGGTGGGTCGAGTTTGCTTATATAAGGGTAGGCACTAAAGATAAGAAGTATTAGGACTAAGCCATTTAGGCTAGCTATATTATTAGCGGCCTTTACCGCTATTTATAAGGCCAGTTTTTTGGTTATTCCTAAGTCCTATAGCTCCTCCGTAATTATCTAGTATACTTAGTATAGTGTTGGATAAGCTCTTTCTACCATTCTAATAGACCAGTGAGCTTCTACTAGGACGCTCTTAGTTAATATAGCTATTGCTATAGCGTGCTATTAAAACTCCTTGCTTATAAAGTTCTTCCCAGCATTATGGATAATGTAGTTAGGTGGTCTAATATAGGTGTCAATCTAATATAGTTATAGGATGTCCCAGGTATGTTTTATAAAGATATTGCATAGCTATCTTATAGCTTAAAATCTAGTAGCTTTATTAATTACGTAAAAAATAGGACTCCTGTTAATATATATAATATTAACAAAAATAGAATAGTTAAAATTGGAATCTTGGTCTTCTTGTAGTGTGAATTTAAACCGTCTAGGAGACTTGCTGTATTTCTAGCAGTAGAAATAGTACTTAATAAGGTAGTTAATGGCCTATTTATTAATATTATTGTGGCCAGAGCGTTCTAGTACCTTATATAGCTTGTCTGCTAATAGATGTCCAAAGTGACGGTAGAGTTGGCGGAGTTTAGTAATGGTTAGGTAGTAAGGGTTTTAATTAAACAAGTAGGTTATAAATAACTACAGTAACGCTTCCTATAATAGGAAGGGGTAACCGAATTAGCAAACCACTGGTACTAATTTTATTAGGGTAACTAGGACGTTTTTAAGGTTATTATAATAGACCTTTAGTATATTCATATCTGCGAGGCATAGTAGCAAGGGTATATTGGCCTTTATAATGTGAAACTCAATATTGCCAACTAGTGTATTAACTATAACGGAGCTAATAGAAGAGGTAGAACTGATGCCAAACTAGACGTTAATAGCGCCAGCCTTTAAAGTATTAATAATAGTATTATAGGTCTTTTTATATGCGAGGTATTATCCGTAACCTACTATTAATCTCTTTAAAGCTCCAGTATTAATTATTACTCTATAGAACTTATTGGATGTATACTAGCTGGTAGCAACATAGGCAAATAGGTCTAGGTTATTGTGGTAAGTAATTAAATTAGTGCCAGTAATCGTATGGGTAAAGGATTGGTCTGCTAAGTCAGTTATAGTATTAATGGCTCCTTTGTGCTATATTGTTCCGAAAGAGGTAAGAAACAGTTCAGTCTATTCTTAGGTTAGAGATGCTATTGGTAACTTAATATTAATTATAAGAGCTTTTATTACCTTGTTAATAGATTCTAAGTTAAGTTTATTACTATCGTTATCTATTCCTTCGTACTCAGCAATGTACTATTAGGCATGTCTATTAAAGCAGCGGTTAAATCTGTCCTTAAACTTCTTCTTTAATTTATCACGTTCTTTTCTAGAGTATTTAGATAACTAATAACCTTCTTTATTACAGACAAAGTAGCGCTTCTTTAGTAATGCATATCGGCCAGATAAGGATGATTGTGTTCTATAAGGTAATTAAGGGTATTGTCTATAGTAGCGGCGGTCAGTAAAGAAGGCTTAGGGGTTCTCACTATTTAACTTTTTAAATATTGTGATAGAGAATTATAAGTTATTAATTAGGCCAGTTAAGCTATTAGAAGGTTTAAAGCAGGTATATTAACACGCTAGTAACTCCTAGCAGGCGTTAATAAGCTTATTATAAAGGAACTTGTCTATATATAAATCTAGGTTAAGACTATACTAGAGGTGTCTTAGTTCTTTAATAAGTAACTATAGGCAGTCTAAGGTTAATTTTCCAGCATTCTCGCTCTTGCCTATTATAGACTTTAGAGTTGTCAAGTTCCATTATCCTAATATACCGCATCTGTATTTAGGTCCCTTAAAGTAATTATATATAGCGTCGTAGATTTGGTTAAACAAAAGAGTTAGGGTAATATTTTTAAGGTTAGTATAGTAGTAGTCAAGTACTAGACCACGTAGCATTATAAGGTAGGCTTTAACCTTGGCTTCTTAGGGAACGTCGGCTCTGCTATAGAGGTTATAGAAGATGGTAAGTTTAAAGTTAAAGTTATTATCTTCTCCGCTGTATTTGTTGTCTTCTATGTATATCTTCGCGAGGTTTGTTAACTCCTTGCTAAAACCCTAGTTTTAACTCTGTCCCCTAGGTAGTTCTAGTTACAGGGTTAAGTTAATATAATTAGGTTCCTATTATAGGAGTAGTATAGGGGTAGGTTAGGGTATAGTGGGTAGTATTACAAATAGGGTAGGGTTTATGGCTAGTGAGATTAAGATTAGGATTTTAATAGTACTAGTACTAGCGAAGTTATTCTTAAGGAGGTAGTTAATTTGTCCTAAGGTAAACTTTCCTCTAGTTACTATATGCTCCTTAATCTTAGGCTCAGTCTATTCTATAGGGTCTTCTTCTTATAAGGTGTTAAATAGCAATTTAGGGACTGTAGCATTCCTATACTTCCTTATCCATACGCCATTAGTCTGTAGGAACGTTTGGAGCTTTTAAATACCAATTTAGTTGCAATCCTTAAATATTTATATTATGAAGTTTTGGAAATCTTCCTTATAGACCTCCTATAGTTTATTGTCCTTAAGGTCGTACGCTTTGTATTCTAGGATCTTAAACTTTACAAATTTATTAATATCCTTTATGGTGGTTTCGTCGGACTATAAGTTAATGCCTTTAGGCCATTTCTCCTATTTTACGTTGACTTGTGCCCTAATGTCTAACATGTTAATTCTTGTCTTGTGACTCCTATTAAGTTCGATTTTAGGTTCTGGATAAAAAACGCGTAATAGACGCAAACTAAGGGCCTATTAAAAGGGTTGGTTCCTTAAGTACCTAACGCGTTTAAAATACGTAATAGACGCGAACCAAGGGCCTATTAGATAGGGGTTGGTTCTTTAAGTACCTAAAGGCTGTATATAAAAAATCAAGGGCCTATTAGATAGGGGTTGACTTTTCAAGTATACGTTAACTGATGCTCCTTAACGTGATCTGGGTAGTATAAAATGCGTAATAGACGCGAACTAAGGGCCTATTAAAAGGGGTTAGTTCCTTAAACACCTAAGGGCCGTATATAAAAAATTAAGGGCCTATTAGATAGGGGTTGACTTTTCAAATACACGTTAACTAATGCTCCTTAGCAGGCGAGATCGGTAGAGGCCTTTAGCAGGGACTGATCGAGCTCGTCTCTCTTTATAGATAATACGTCTCCTGATCTATAATTACTAATTAGTGTTAGTATCACTTCCGGTAATACGTAATGCTATTGCAATAGTATGGGTAGTAACTGATTTTGATTGATGCTTTTTAATTCTCCTATTCTATAGGTAGAATTTAGTGGATTTCCTAAGCTCGCTTAGCTCATGTAATTGCGTGCAACTGCATTGCGAAACCTTGTTTAGACAATAATTAAGCTATAAGTTACTGAGTAGGTAGAGAGAGGAGAAGATATTAAAGCAGGAATAGAGAGTATAAAGATACAAGGCCAGCCGCTAAGGCGCTAGTACTAAGCGAGCCAATAGCAATTTTCCATCTTGGGGATGGAAAATTATAATTAGTCACTTTAACTACCTAGCAGAATTCGGCAGAATCTAAGTGGAATATAGTAGAATTTGGTAGAACTTAATGGAGTTTGGTAGAATATGGCAGAATTTAGTAGAACTTAATGGAATTTGGTGGAATATGGTAGAATTCGGCAGAACTTAATGGGACCTGGCAGAACTTGGCAGAATTTGGCAGGAGGCCTGCTCAAGCACTATTAAAAACTAAATACTCCCAGTGTCTAAATGAGGTTGTCTGTAACTAATTGGGTTGGTTACGTGAGCTAAGCGAGCTCAGGAAATCCACCAAATTCCACCTGTAGAATAGGAGAATCAATAAGCATCAATCAAATCAGTTACCACCCCAATACTATTGCAATAGCGATACGTATCACCGGAAGTGATACGGACAGTGTAGATTAGTGTTGTGTTTCGTGGAGCTATGGTGTGGAAAAGTAGCTGAGAAAGTTAGTTGTTTACTCCTAAAGCGGCAGTATACTTCTTTAGGTAATAAGCTAGCCATAAGAGGAAGGCGGTCTGCTAGCGCGGTCATAACTACGGCGCGGTCAAAACCCCGTTACCTATGTTAGTAATTGTAGCGAACGGCTGTGGCTACACGCAAGGACCTTTTTGGTTGCCATGGAGAATCGCCTTGGTTGGCCAGGAGAACCAAATTGAAGACGTACGCTTCTTCCTCTCCCCCTCAACTACCCCTCCCGTTGTGGCCACCAAGACGCGAGTACAGCGCTGTCTCTGCAGAGAGGTCGATGGAATTTGGCAATATCGTATACTTTTTTTTCAAGGGGGGGAAGCTGGTCGTGCAATGCACTGTACCCTTACTAAATAATATTACAATATAAATCCCAGCAGGGCCTCTGAACTAACTTAGAGTTAAATCAAATCGGCCGAATCGGGCGCCAAGCAAATCAATCCCAGAACGACCCCTCCGGAAGGCTTGAAAGATTTGTTGACATGTCTGATTAAACGTTTAATATTTAATATATAATATTTTAATATCAGTAATCAATATTTGATACTGATAACACTACTGCCGCAGCTCGAACTTCATATACCCTCTTTTTTGAATTTCTATGATCTAGTTATGAACCACCAGTGTTAATAGGTGCAAACCGCAAATCTAATCAACACTACCATCCTCCCCACCTCCTGGTGCATTCACGGTCATATGCACGTTCATTCAATTCTCTCCATTCTTCCTCAATTTTGACGCGGGATGCCTCTCGTGGGTCTCCCATCTCCATTTTAACGCCGGTGAACTCGCACCCTTGCACATATTCGCATTCAATAGTCCCGGAAAGTTTGGCTCCTCCCTGGCCGCTGAAGGTGATCGAAGTTGAGTTCTTATCCGAGCCAATTTCAATCTCTCCTTCTCCAGTCTCTCTTCCTCGCCAGCGGTAGTTGAACGTCGGCTGCTTTGCTGATGGTCTGTCATTCGGTGATAGATAGAACGCTTCGTTAATCTCCTCTTCATCCGAATCCGTGTCGCTCTCATGTTCGTATTCGTAATCTATTCGTTTGCGTTTCTGCCCAGCTAAAGCACTCTTCTTCTTTCGCGATGCTTTACTCATTGCCGAACCTTCAAATCGAAACCATCCTTCGATAATAGCAAAATCGAACTTGGCAAACATCTGAGAGCTAGTCTGTGTGTTGATGCGATAGATCTGGAGAGCCATCTCTCTCCTCTCTGTGTTGTATTGTCGATCAATCTCTGGGCAGCTAATTTTCCAGGTTCCTGTGACGTCCCATGTCCCACCTTTCTCAGACATTATAGCGACTGCTCGAGCAGTGGCATCACGTTCAGCTTCTTTCTCCTTCTCCTTAGCTTCTTCCTCCCTCTCCTTGGCTCCGACATCATCGTTGAATTCCTTTCGCAGGATCGCAAGCTCGGTATCAATGGAAGCCTTACTTCGCCCGACAACGAGACAATCGTAGTCCTTCCAATAAACTCCGTAAGGGGATCTAAAGGCCGCGCATGTAAGCTTTAGGGATTTTGCTGCATCCCATACGTCGCTCCAACGGTTTTTGATCCGGATAATATCCGATCCGCTCTTCTCGTCATGAAAGGCCTTTTTCAAGATGTCCATGGCTTCGTTAACCTCCTTCTGGTACTGAATTTCTGCTTCCCGCTCCTCTTCTAATCTTAAGGCTTCATCCTTTACCATCCACTCCGAGTTGACTCTCTTCTCCAACTCGACCAACTCCGGAAGCATAACATTTGGACCCTTTCTCAAGCGATCCTGCAGTTCTAGCAGTTTACCTTTCTCAGATAGCCCTCGGAACGTGCATTGAGCTTTCCACCAGTTCGGTTCATATTGTTGCTTGCGGTTCGTCTCGCCCTTCTTAACCTTGCCGTTTTTGAAAAGTGTAGGGAGGTGGGGAGTTAGGTCTGCTACAAAGCGGTGGCCGTATCTCTCTAGGCCTTGGCCCCGACATGTGTATTTCAGCCGGTTATATGTTACTGGGATATCAGGAGTCATGTTCGTGTAAGTTAATGGAGAAGAGGGGGTTCTTTGTTAGACTTGAACATTGAAGAAACTCGAAATGGGAGAGGTTGGTGGTGCACGGGCATTGTCCAGCTTAGGGCTAGTTAGCTGGGAGCAAAGCTTAAAAAACATTTGTCTCGTTCCCAGACCTTCTTGCCAAGTCTCGCTTGCCAATACGCTAACCGCTTTTGGAAAGACATTCGTAATAAGCCTAAGGGTAAATGTAGAAGTAATACGTTAGTAATGTAGAGGATTATAAGAAAAGATTATAGATTAATATCTTAGTAGTTAAAAGACGGCAATAAGCTAAGGCTTTATATATTAAATCCTATACTAAAAGGTTCTATAGAACCATGCTAAGAGTACTAAATTACCTATAATACTTATAGTTAATTATAAACTAGCATAAAGGCTTAGATATAAAGTTATATAAAAATCCTTAGGTTAGTTTAGGTAGTTACTAATATATTTCTAATAGGCTTTTAATAGGGTTTCTATCACAAAGCGAGCATAAGCGGTAATAATATATAGCGAAGTAGATATTATTAAGCTATGTATATAAACTGCGTAATAAAGTTAAGACGTTACGTAAGGAAAAGGAAGTAGGAAACAGGGGAAAAAGGGTATATAACATTTACTTAGTTGCTAGGTTAACGGGTACTATGCTACACATAGGCAGGGTAGAGCTTAGGTGGTAATTCTAGTAAAACTTAGCAGAATTTAGCAGTTAGAGGTCCTTAAAGTTGCCAGTTAGTAACTCTAATAGTAGAGACAGCAGATTGCGGTGGAATACAGTAGATTGCTGTTAGATTACTATCTCATAGTCAGTCTCTAGTTGTTTAGTTAGTGGAAACAGGTGGACGTATATAAGGTGTTACAGAGGTGTCCTATAACAGTACCCCCCCTTTAAACTCAAGCATCTGCGAGATAGGGCTATAGTAGTTCTAGGTAGAGTTTATAAAAGTCTTCTACGGCTTATATAAGTCCTACAAAGTCGGCAGGTTTCTATAAGGGTTTAGTAAAACCTCTCCATTTTATAAGGTACATATATTTGCGTTTCCGTTTATCATACTTAATATTATCAACTCTTTTAATAAGGTATTTATCCTCACCATCTACTTCAACTAGTAGGGGAGGGTCTTAGATCTGTCCAGGCAGGGCATCTAATATAGGGGCGGCAGGGTGGAGGACTGACGTATAAAATATAGGGTGGATTTTAACCGTATCAGGGAGCTTTAGTTGGTAGGCATAAGGAGAGACAACTTTTTTAACCTTATAAGGGCCAGCGTTCTTCCAATCAAGTTTCTTAGTAGGTTGTTTTATGTTTAGATTTCTTGTATCTAGCCAGACAAAGTTACTAATTTAGTAGGCTAGTGCTAGGGTTTAGTTCTTATTTACTGCGGCTTTATAGATAGATTAGGCCCATATTATTTTATTAGTAAAGAACTCTTATAGTTCTTCTATCTTCTTTACAAATTCGTTTGCTTCTATTGTAACAGAACCTTGTAGCAGGAACTACAGTGGGTTCTATTATTAGGCTGGGTATATAGGTAAGAACAAAACAATAACGTAATAACAACTGGTGGAGTGGTTACCCAATAGATTAACTCTAATTGTATTCTAAGATTTACTACAAGGAGAGAACTATCTATGGTAGGAACTGAGGTCCTTTAAATACACAACCATACTCCTAAGAAATCCTCTCTTATACGTAAGGTACGTGTTATACATGTTATACATAGACGTACACTGCGTATACTCCGTACACTGCGTATAATATTATGTGACTCGCTTACCATTCCTTATTATATAGTTCCACTAGATCCATCCTAGACTATACCTGTATTAACTAACTAGCTTTCTATAACTCTTCTCTAAGTAGTTATAATATTGTACTTAAAGCGTCCATAACACTATCTCCCTCCTCTTTATCTTTGTCCTTAAAGATTCCTAATATCTCCAAGTTGTCTACTAAAGGTATAATGTCCATTTAATTAGTCTGGTTAATATCCTTGCTTATTATACCTAAAGCTTCTTCTTCTTTATAAGCGCAATATTGTACTTGCACCGTGGCTGCCATACTATCGCTTAGTGAGATAATATCATCTCCATATTCTTATTATGCAAAAGCGGGGTTAGTATATATTGTAATAGCAAGTCCCTTATTTTAATAACCCTTATTTTACTTGGAGTGTACTAAAGCAAACGTTTAATTGTCCTGCAATGTTCGCTCTATCTCTAACGCTAAGTATGCGCGTCCTATAACTCTTAACAGTCTTTTAGTTCCCTAAGTAACCTATTATAGGGTCTTGTGTTTAATCTACCGCTGTAAAGCTTAATGGTAAGCTAGCCTCCGCGCTACTTAAGGTTTAATATGCCTTAGAAGAGTCCGCACGCGTCCTTAAAGCTTAACGTTTAGCTTATACTTGTCTTTAACGTCTTAAATATATCTATAAGAAGGTCCATTTTAAGGAGTGGAAACTGGTTTAATAGGGTTTGTCTAAGCTAGGTGACAAAAGGACTGGCTCTCCTCTTATAAGGGAAACAACTCCGAGTAGCTCAGCAATTGCTCCTCTTAGGTCCCCCTTAGGTGACTTATTCTTTGGCAATCCTTCTTTGTTAATATTGCCTGACCTACTTTCTTTTAATACTCCTGTACCTTTCCTATAGCATTCCTTAGGTTGCTTAGTGGTTCCTAGGTAGTCTTACTATAGCCTATCCACTTTACTTTATACTATATTTCGTCATCTATATCCTTATAATTAATAATCTTTAAAACTTACTATTTGTCTTCCTCTTATCCTCTATACGTATCTGCCTTATAGACTAGTGGCTTAATATTCCTGTGTGCTGGCTCTAGCATTGCAATATGCTATATAGGGTAGATTTTCATTTTAGCTAGTAGGTTTAACTTATACATAACTAATAAAATTCTTTACTTAACTTTAAAAGGTCCTAGTCTAATATAGTCCAATTTCTTGCTTGGTTGTTAACTCTTGAAATTTTTATATAGTAGCTATACTTTATCTCCCTCCTTAAGATCTGGTCCCTTAGATCTTTTAGCATTATAGTACCTTTTTATTTACTCTTATACTAGTTTAGCTGTTTCTTTAAGGTCTGTATAAAGATTCATTAACATCTCTATTCTTTATTTAGCTGTGCTACTTGTCTTTTTTGCTTAATATGGCGATAATAATGTTCTTGGCTTATATCCGTAATTTGCCTTAAATAGTAATATCCCTATTCCTTCTTGTGGTGTTGTATTGTATATAAACTATATAACTGGTAATAATAATACCTAATTATTCTATACGTGATTAATATAATGCCTTAGATACTGCTCTAGTGTCTAGTTTAGTCTTTCTGTTTGTCCGTCCGTCTGCAGATAATATACTATAGATATTACTGCGCGAACTTCTTATTTTACCAGAAATACTTTTTAAAATGCTGCTATAAATCTTGGATCTCTGTCTAATATAATCTTATTTAGTGCTCTATGTCTTATAAATACTTCTTTTATATAGATTCTAGCGATATCCTCTACTAATATCTCTTTAGTGCATGCTATAAAGTATCCCTACTTTATTAGCTTATCTACTATTACTAAGATCGCGTTATAATCTTGTCCTGTAATAGGATCTCTTAACTTTAGTAACTTAATAATAAAGTCCTATAATATAACCTCTTATGGTCTTCCTGGTGTCTTAATAGGTTATAGCCCTCTATATAGCTTATGCCTTGTTGCTTTGTTTCTTTAGTAATCTAAACATTTCTTTATAACTTGTCTTGCTAGTCCCTAGATTCCTTAAATAATATATTCCTCTTAAAGTCTTAATACTAAGCCTATAGCTCTATTATGTCCTTGTGTTATTCCCTTATAGAATTCCTTAACAAATTCTTCTGTAATAGACTTAGGCATATATATTACTTCTTTATTTTTGTATTGCTCTAAGTCTAGATCCTTTGCCTATGCTTTTTAAATCTTCTATATCTAATTACTCTCTAGTGGTTTATAGATCTAACTTTTCTTAGTTACTGTAATCTTTAAATAACTATACCTAATTAATCTGTCTTAATTCTTTTGCAATAAAGCTCCTAATAGCTTTTCATTACTTTATAGTTTAGCCTTTCTGCTTAGAGCGTCTGCTCATGCATTGTCTATACCCTTAGTATACTGAATTTTAAAATGGTATTCTGTAAGCATTTCCGCCTATCTAACCTATCTTTGGTTGAGTTCCTTTGTTGTTAAGAATCCTGTAAGGTTCTTATGGTCTATCTTAACTATAAATGGTTTCTCTATACCTTATAAGAATGCTCTCTATTTCTTAAGTGCTGCAACTATACCTAATAACTCCTTGTTGTAGATGTTATAGTTTAACTCTAGTAGTGTCATCTTTTAACTATAGTATATTACTAGGTGCCATCTATCTTAATATTTCTATAGGAAGTATGCCCCTAGTGTAAAGTCTAATGTATCTATTTCTACAACCGTCTCTAGACCTAGTTAATAGATCTTAAGAACTGGCTCCTAGGTAAATAACTCTTTAATTCTCTTAAATAGTTCTTATTGCTTCTTTTTCTATATCTATAGTTCTTCTTTCTTTATTAACTGCGTAAATGGCTTAATGTCCTGTGACCATTGCGCTATAAACCTTCTATAATAATTGTAAAACCCTAGGAACGATCTTAACTACATAATATTCTCTGGTTCCTGTTAATTTACTATGGCCTTAATCTTCTTTAAATCTATACTGAGTTGGCCTAGTTTAATGATAAATTTAATGAAATTAGTTTTCCTAGTAAAGAACTCGCATTTCTTAATTACTACTGGTATCTGTTCTTCTTGTAGTCTTTTTAAACCCTATTTAATATGTTTTCTATATTCTTCCTTATTCTCTAAGTAGATAATAATGTTGTTAAGGTATGCTATAATAAATTTATCTAGGTATTCTCCTAATACACTATTAATTTGCTTCTAGAATGTTGCTAGTATATTTATAAGTCCAAATTGCATAACTAATGGCTTATATAGTCCTTTTTTTTTAACCTAAAGGCTGCCTTCTATTTATTGCCTTCCTTAATTCTAATTTAATAGTACGCCTACCTTAGATCTATCTTTGTAAAGATCTTTATGTTGCCTATTCTGTCTTAGATTTTGCTAATTAAGGGTAAAGGATACCTATCCTTCCTAGTAATACTGTTTAACTGTCTATAGTCTATATACATCCTAAGTTTTCTGTTTTTCTTTAAGATGAATAATACTGGATAACCTACTAATGACTATAATGGTCTAATATATCCCTTGTGTAAGTTCTCCTGAATAAACTCCTTAAGCGCTACTAACTCTGTTTTAGTAAGCTTGTAGATTGGAAAGAACTTTAGACTCATTCCCTCTTCCAATTCTATCTTGTGGTCCCAAGCTATATACTTTAACAGCTTCTTACTTTCTGGTAACCATAACTTTTTACCATACTTGTGGTATCTCTTTGGTACATAACTTAAGCCTTGCTTAGTCTCTTTATATATCGCTTTAACTTAGTACTATACCATCTTGGTTTGCTGTTGTACTTTGCGCCGTTGTATATTCTTAATATTGACTTAACCTATAACCCAATTGATCTTTGGATTGTACTCCTATAATTAAGGCATTCCTAGTATCGCCTCGTCCTGTCCTAACGGTAGGATATTAAAAGACATTCTAACTAGTCTCCCTTTAATAGTTATCTAAATAGGTCCTATTTTAAGATTAATAATGCCTTCTTTATAGGCTATCTGATCTCCTGAAATTGTTGTAAGTGGATACAGGTATTCCTTCTATCTATGTAATAACCCCATCCTTTCTACTGCCTTTAGTGATATATGGTTCCTAGTTACTCTACTGTCTACTAATACTTTAAACTACTGATCTTGCCATTTAACTTGTAAATTTAGGTGTTGTCCTTAAATTCCTTTAAGGGTCTGAGGCTTTAATACTGGTTCCCTCTGGTCCTATACGCCTTTCCTTTTCCTAACTGTTAGCTGCTAGATCCTACTTATACTTAGTCTAACTTTAGCCAATACTTAGTTTGTTTCTTTTCCTCTATATACTATAGATAAGTATTCTCTAGGCACTCCCACTACTATTATTTATCTAGGCATTCTTCTATAAGGAATCTTCCTAGTTAAAGTGTTAAATCCCCTTAACTTTGTACTTCTACTGGGTGCTAACTATATATATACTTAGCGTTTCTAAACCGCTTTTCCTCTAGTGCCTAATATATTCTTATTAAGTACTTCCAGTTCTTGTCTTTTGGTGCTCTATATATGTTATATATGTTATCCATATAAGCTATTTATAATAGTATATAATACGCTGCATATTTTAGGTTAACTCTTGGTTTGTCTTTATCCTTAAGTTTAAACTTATACCTAGTTAACCTAACCACTAGTATCTTTGCTATGGGTACTAAGATTTATTACTTACTTCTCTAGTCCCTAAATCCTTTTTTTAGGTTCCTTGACATTATAATTAATGCTCCTTTAATATGACTTATGTGTTTTTCCGTAATAGGTTGGTTTTGGACAACTTTTTTATCTAGCCACATATAAAAGTCTTCCTATTTATTACTATGTTGCTACCTATACCACTTTCTATATAACTGGTTTAGTGTATATGGTTTATCCATTAGAAAGTACCTTATTATTACTGCGTTGTAATATCCTTTAGTATGTCTTTCTTTAAACCTGGTTGGAATATCTAAATCCTCTTCTTGTTCTAGTTTATCTAACCATTTTACCCTAGGTGTCCCTGCACTTGGCCTATTAATAACTCTTTACATGGGTGCTCTGTCCCTTATATAACCTGGCATAGCTAACCTCTTGTCTAGCTTTTGCTCTTGCTATATAATAATTCTTATTTTAAACTTATCTATAGTTTCTTGTTTTCTGCATCTTATAGTTAGATCTTTGTAGTTATTTTGCTTTTTAATCCTAATATTAACTTTTTAATCTTTAGGCTAAATACTATGTTTACCTAGAATTACTAATGTTCTTATTTATTCCCTAAACTCGCAGTTCTTGAACTTGCGTCCTATACTTATTTATTTATTACTAAACTGAGTTGCTGCCCTTTCCTATTGGTTTTTGTCCGTTATGGGTCCTTAGGTATGTCTTATCTTATCTTAAGAATCTTAAGCCTATAGCCTTTTACCTTTATTAAGTAATAAGCTAGCACTAGCAGTTATCTACTTGCTTAGTTTCTTCTAAACGTTGCTCCTATTATCTTATAAAGCAATAGAAATTGTATCTAATGGTGTTATAATACCCGTTATTAAACCTTGTTCTATAATGGTCTTAGTCTCTACTTCTATTTTAACTTCTTTAAGGTTTACATACTCCTAGTAAGCTGCCTTTATTGCCTTATTATTAGTAAATGCTTCGCCTATATTAAATTTATTGTCTTTAATATCCGATCTATAAGCTGGTTTATTAGTTCCTTTAAACTTAGGTAATAATAGCTTCTATAGCTAATAGCTTGCGCCGTACTTAGCGTCCTTATAAATTTAGTATGTGTTGTTATAATAATATACAAAACTATTAATTAAACACTCTTTTGTTTCTTATAGTGCACCGTTGTCCCTCTATATATATATGCCGTCTACTAGTCTAGTTCCCTTTACTATATAGTTACTCTAACCACCTCTATAGTCTCTAGCAAAATGACCTTGTTTTCCGCAATTTATGCAAGCCCTATCTTTAAACCATTTTTCTTGCTATAGAGTCCGCCTAAACGTCTTCTACTGCTAAGATCCCTAGTTTAGCCTTTGCTCCTAGGTCCTTTAATTACTTAATCCTTAACCTTTAGGTTTCTTTAGTACCGCTTAGGTCTATTAGCTCTGCGCCATTCTATAGTTTTTAACTCTGTGTCTGTCATTGCGTACTTTGCGCCTTATATAACTATAGAACTCTATCTTGCCCTCTCTTAACTTATTCCCTTTAATAGATTCTATTATTAATCTTTATTAACTGATTTATTAACTCTCTTAAAGTATCCACATCTTTTATTAGGATAATTACGTCCTAGACTTTAGCCTTAAGTCCCTATTTATACTATGCTATAAGCGCCCTATTATTCCACTTAACCTATATAGCTAGTGTTTAAAACTGTGTTGTATACTTAATTGCTAAAGTGTGTTATACTAAGTTCTAAAGCTTTTATTCTGCTGTGGTTGTGGCCTCTAGGTCTCTAAATATTTGCGTTAGTTGCTTTATAAACCTGTTCTAACTGGCAAATATATACCATATGTCCTGGTTAGTAGTTGTTATGCCATTAGCCTATATTTCTGTAAGATACAGCTTAAACCACTTAAGTGCCCTCCCTGTTAGGAACAATTCTGCATAGGCTACTTAATCTAATGATATTACTAACTTCGCTCCTTCCTGTACTACCTTAAAGTGTATCTATATAAGAAATCCCTTAAGCTTTAACTTCTCTCCTAAGAATTATTTAATTGAAGGTAGCTTAATCTTTGCTGCTCTAATTCCATTAATGCGTTCTTTAAGTATCCTATTATTATCTTATAAGTGATTAACCATTTCCTGTAACTAACCTCGCGTAACTACTTAAGAATCCCTATTGTCTATACTGGTATTACCTAGCCCTGAGGTTGTGGCTGCCGTTGACGCCGTTGTGACTGGTGCTGCTCTTGGTGGTATATTATTTGATCTTATTTAATACCATAACCTTAGTAGTGAATGTGTAACAGAACCTTGTAGTAGGAACTACAGTAGGTTCTATTATTGGGCTAGGTATGTAGGTAAGAATAAAATAACAACGTAATAATAACTGGTGGAGTAGTTGCCTAATAGATTAACTCTAATTATATTCTGAGATTTACTATAAGGAGAGAACTATCTATAGTAGGGACTGAGGTCCTTTAAATACATAACCATACTCCTAAGAAATCCTCTCTTGTACGTGAGGTACGTGTTATACGTATTATACATAGACGTACACTGCGTATACTCCGTACACTGCGTATAATATTATGTGACTCGCTTACCATTCCTCGTCATATAGTTCCACCGGATCCATCCTGGACCGTGCCTATATCAACTAACTAGCTTCCTGCGACTCTTCTCTAAGTAGTCGTAACATTGTACTTAAAGCGTCCGTAATATCTGTAACTTATAAGGCCTAATAAGCTAGGTAAGGAATATTACTAAAGGGTTTAAAACCCATTTATAGATACTAGCCGTAGTTGACCAGGAATAGGGAGACCTTTATAGTTTCCGAGACGGAGTTATTTGCAGTAAACTTAGTAAATACAAGCCAGTCCATCTAGTCGTCCTATAGATATAACATATATATCCAAATATATTATTCCATTATAGCATTTACACATTTCGTTTAACCATCCGTTTCTGGGTGGTATGCTATAGATAATAGTACTTTAATATAGAGTCGGGTAGTTAGTTCTTTCTAAAACGTAGAGACAAACTAGCTACCTCTATTAGAGATAATCATTTTAGGGAGTCTGTGGAGTTTCTATATATAATCCAGGAACAGTTAGGCGACGGCAGGTGTTAATATATTAGGATAGGCAATTAAGTATTTTATTTTAGATAGTTGGTCTATAACTACTATAATGTTTATACAGCCTTTACTTACGGGGAGTTTAATAATAAAGTTAATTAAGATATCCTTCCATCTTCGGTCCAGAACAGGTAGTGGCTTTAAAAAGCCATTATATATCTCATACAAAGCCTTAGCTCGTCGGTAGGTATAGCAGCTAGAGATGTACCTTTGTATTATATTATACATATTTAGCTAGTAGTACTCCCGTTAAAGTAGTTCTAGGGTTTTTCTATAGCCTAGGTGGCCGGCTACTAGTAGGTCATATACGTGTTTAAAAAGCTTAAGCTTAAGTTCGTCATAGTTAGGTATAACTAGGCGGTTCTAGTAGTATAAGCGGTCTCCACAAGCTTCACATTCACTTAGAGAGATCTTTTTGGAGCGTCTAACGCCATCTTGAATTAGCTTAAGTATCTCTTGGATAAACTTGTCATTTGGGTATTTATTAATTATAATCTATTCAACTAATTAATCAGTTATTTTAAAGACATATACCGTAAGGTCTTTAGCTGGGGGATCAAATAATTCGGGGCGAAGTAGGGTTTAATTGCGGTAGGCACGCGCTTCTTCCTATGCTGGTATATCTTATGAACGTCGGATTAGGGCATCAGGTTTTTAACCTTAAACGCCTAGGCGGTACATAATTAAGAATTAGAAACGAGACAGATATTCTGACCAGCGGGCTTGATAATAACTTAGCTGTTTCGTGGTCATAAAGTACTGTAGATTCTTATGGTCGCTAAGGACCTTAATTGGAAATCCGGCGCCTTCTAGTTCGGGTCGCCGTATATAGCTTTAAGAAGTACAACTAGACTTTATACTGAATTTGGTTAAAGGGGTTCAATAAGGTCAGCTGTGTCTCCTCCTAGTCAACTTAAGGCGTAGCAGAGTTAGTTGGCTTTAGTTAGGTAGTAGTTAGCATTACTAGTTAGCTTACTTTTAAGCTAGCTTAGAAATAATTGGAGTTCTTATTATTTATTGGTAAATATTAAAGGGTCTAGTAGTTATTTAGATTATTACGGTGTGGTAGTCAGTTTAAGATGAATAGCTATTATAGGTTTAGGACTCTTATTTTACGTATTCATCTTTAGAGAAGGCGTTTAGTCTTAGGGCCCTAATATGGGCATTTTAAGGGTGCGGACTTCTTTTTAAAGGTCCTTAATTATTTGCAGGTGTTATGCTTCTTATTCAGCTTATTATTAAGTTAAAGTGGCTTAGTTCTGTATAAGGGCGTCTATAAAGGACTTTTGTATCTCTGCCAATTGTTCTTAGAGTGCGGATATAATGCCAGCGGCTATTATAGGGGCTTTAGGGTCGTTCTGCATTTCAGAGGGTGGTATATAAGGTTAACGCAACATAGTGTTACAGAGCGAGCATAAGCGGTGATAATATATAGCGAAGTAGATATTATTAAGCTATATACATAAACTGCGTAATAAGGTTAAAACATTACGTAAGGAAAAGGAAGTAGGAAACAGGGGAAAAAGGGTACATAATATTCACTTAGTTGCTAGGTTAACGGGTACTATACTATACACAGGTAGGGTAGAGCTTAGGTGGCGGTTCTGGTAGAATTTGGCAGAATTTGGCAGTTAGAGGTCCTTAAAGTTGCCAGTTGGCAACTCCAACAGTAAAGACAGCAGATTGTGGCGGAATACGGCAGATTGCTATCAGATTGCCATCTTATAGTTAGTCTCCGGTTGTTTAGTTGGTAGAAACAGGTGGACGTGTGTAAGGTGTTATGGGGGTGTCCTGTAACAGTTTCTAATAATCCTCGCGTCTTTTTTTTTGTTATATTTTTTCCTTATCAAGGTTTTTTAGAAGTTTAAAGTAGGGGCTAGATAGATAGATTATATATAGCAGTATACTAATATTTCTTTAAACCCCTTCTAGGACAAGCCCTTATAATCTCCCTTTACCGCAAAGTAATAGTAATTAGGAGCCAACTATAAGAAGGGGAGGGTAATGTAAGGGATATTATTGCGGTCACCTTGGGTTTAACTCTTGCCCTTAGGGTAACCCTAGGATACCCCTTAAATAACCGTCGGTTACGTACCAAAGGCACATGCCCGTAGTATATAGTCTCTCCAATCCTAGAGGCCTCACCTCCTTAAGGATTTATCTCTTCTACAATCTATCCTATTCCTATAATCGTGCCTTATAGCCTCCTATCTATAAAGTCCCCTTATATCTACTTTAAAACTTACTAAATGTCACGGGAGTCACCCGCGCACGTTCGTCCCGTAACACCTACGCACGTACCATCGCAACCCCTATATCTTGACCCGTCAACCTGAACCTGTTTCTGTTCCTTGTCAAACGTCTTGAACCATCACGCGTCAATGTACTTAGCACGGTCAATAGCTGGCAATCAAGCTTATTTGTAAACTGCTGAGTCGATCCGTGACACTAAAAAACCTAAAAATTGTTTTTTAATATCTTAATAACAGCTTAATAATAAATTATAAAAATTTATAATTGGACTTTTATACTTATTTTAAGACCTCTATTAAAGTTTTAAAATAATTAGTTTAGCTATTATTAAGATTTAGCTCTTAAATTTAAACTTAATTGTTATATCTTAAAAACCGCTTCTTAAATTACTTTAAAGCTTTAATATAGGTCTTAAAACAGGTAAAAGAGTCTAATTTTAAATTTTTATAATTTATTATTAAGCTGTTGTTAAGATATTAAAAACAGAATTTTGGGTTTTTTGGGAAGTTTTTAGAGTGGGTACATGGGGGTATAGGCCACTTAGGGTGAAATACGTTATATATAATATATTTATATAATAGTATAATACTTAAATAGACTTTAAATGGCTGGTATATATATGTATATATAATTATTTAATAAAAAGACATCAGTACTTATAAAGTTAGACGAATTTTAATAAAGCGGAAAACTTAACGTTTAAAGAGAATATCCCATGCACTGCGGAAATGGCTGCCGCTGTCTGTGCGGCTGCTGAGAGCCAATCTGTCGATCAACAGAATGTTGGAAGGAGCAATTAAAACAGGTTAAATTATTAAAATCTATAGGCTAGACCACTGTAGAATTAAAAATTCAAAGTGTTTGAGAGTTTAAATTAAGCATAGTGTTGATATATGAGCTGGTGGAGTTGACTATTGTACTTCTAATATCTCAAGTTTTGATTTTCCTGAGTGGCTTATATAGTACAAAACTACCGCCTCTGGTTGGCTGAATTGGCTGTTGGCAGCCGCACAGACAGCGGCAGCCATTTCCGCAGTGCATGGGATACCTTTATACAACTGTGTAGGCGAATCTAGATTGGGAAATATAATAATACTATTTAGAAGAGCTAGCTATAGATAAGTAAGAGAGGGGGTAACATATAGTGTCAAGTTTAGGGGGAAATAATCATTATATATAACACTGGCTGGAGGCGTAGCTAAATACATAGGTTAGAATAGAAGACAGTTTATGCATTGCGATGAAAGAATAATAATGACGTGTTTATGTCATGTTAAGAGAATCAAGCGAAACCGTCTCGTTTCATATGAGATACTACTTAGGGACATCTAGGTTAAGTAATTGTGGCGGAAGGTCTATTCTGAACCTTCTCAAGGAAGGCATGCTTAACATTTACGCTTTTAGCATTCAAGTAACCTCGTTTAGACATCAATCGCATCTACTGTGACGCCTTTGACCCAGGTGTATTGCAGGATCCTAGCGACTTCCTCGGCGGACTCGTGAGAGACCATGGAAGCCACAAGATACAAGCTAGCATCTAATCCGCTCGTGACGCCTCCAGCTGTGATCAACCTCATCCCCCCAAGTGGCATTGAAGCTCGTCTAATGATAGACTCTCGGCGCTTCGACTCCTTCCATGCATTACTGCCCTTTCTCGCGATTGATTTCCTCCTAGTACCATCAGGTCTTTTCCTGACGATGTACGGATTCTCATCAAGATTCTCTCCTAGGTCAAATCGTGCATTGTTCACCACGTATCTCTCCTCCATGACGTCGGTGCGCTCTGACAGATCTCTTGTAGCGGATTCTGAACAGAGAATCTCGAGTCTTGTGTAGTAGTCGGGGTGGGTAGTTGCGGCGAGCCCTTGGAGGAGGCCCTGCTTAGCAAGGAATAGAGAACCTGTGCAAACAGAGAGAAGAGTCCGCTCTTTGCTGGGATTTTTCTCTTGGATGTCTGCGAACTTTTTGATAAGGCCGAGGGGCTCTGATTCGTTTTTGAGAACTTCGGTGGTTCCTCCGCCAGGCACAATCAGCACGTCGAAATCCTCAAGGTCTTCATGGGCATCTTCATAGTCCATATCGGCTTTGAGGGTAGCGCCTTGGGCTGATGTCATGGCCGTCGAAGCTCCGACGAAGCTACACTCGAAAGCTTTGGTTGCTGATATTCCACATGTCAATCATTGGACCCGAAAAATGAATGACATTCAGACAAGACTAACCAGGATCTTTGATATTGTGCTGAGCGTAGGTTAAAACTTCAAGTGGGCAAACCGCATCCAGGAGATCAAACCCTGGGTGGAGGGTAATGAGAACCTTGATGGTCTCGGTTGGACCATCGCTGCTGTCCACAACTGCACTCATCTTTGACAGGAGATAATGTATCTAGTAGAGCGGACCAAGGTGGGATTTGTGATGGAAAGGATGAACGTGTTGGTGTTGAGCGGAAGATTGGGCGTCAGGTGTCAAGTGGGCACCACTTTAGCCAAGAACTTCCCCAGATCTTTCCTTGGCTACCCCGCGCGGAGCACGGGTTGCAAAGCGGACCAACGAGTCAACCCCCACAGGCCCACTTGCTGCTTATATGTCTTGTGCGCAGTCGTCTGACTCTGAAGATATTAGGGTTTTATAGTAACTTTATTACTATAAATAATAATAACTTAAAATATATAACCCTATAGGGTCTTTCGGATTATTATTAGTGTACTATTTTATATTCCTACCCCGTGATTAGGGTAGTATTACCTACACCTACCTAACCTATTGTAGGCCCTACACTAGCGCAGAAAAACGATGAACAAGATGCCCACTATAACAATGGTCCGAGAATATGCCTATAGATAAAATATCCTTCCACAAGGAATGCTCCAAACGGCTCAATTATCTGAAATTGCTCAGATCGGCCAAAGTGAACGAAAATTCTCTATTGGCGTGCTTGCAAAGGAATGCATTGTACGTACAAAAGGGAAATGGAAGGGAAGCAATAGCTAATTTTGCGGTACTCTGACCCTGATGTATCTTCTGAGCAGAAGCGCTCCAATTTAGAGCCTGCGGGCATAAAGAAAACCACTAAGCTCATCTCGAACCCTTCGCTACTAGAAAATTTCTGAGAAGCCTTCTTTTGCGGGGAGCGGGTTAGACCCTTAGATGTTCCTGCTACGCCTCTCAAGATTCAGAAGTAAACGTTTTCATCTTGTAGTCTCTTGTTCTCTCCATGGTTATAAATGCATGGATGAGCAGTGAAAGACCAACATTTGGAAGATACCATTTCGCCTAAGAGAAGGGTGGTGAATCCTTTGGGTCGTCGCGCGCCGTCTCAACCATGAGATTGCCTTTACGATAAGAGGTTAGGGCTGCATCCGGTTTCGCTATAGCCACTCTGGTGGGCAATATGATCAGAATAGGGTGATGGAGAGTCCAGAAAGTTTCCTTTCTCATGGTCCTCTCCCAATTCCCTGTCATGTGGCGACCAGTTTTCACACCCTCCGCAAAGTTTTCCCCAATCAATATTCCAAGATTCAGAGGGGGTGCTATCAGGGGCAATTGGGTCCACGGAAAAGTCGATTGGTAATAGTGTTGACGACGAGAAACCGTCAAATGCTGACCACACAAAAGGGTTGTGACCCTCCAAACTATCGATGGTATCTTCTTGCCCGGGGTTGGAAAATGCGGGTATTTCAACTTGAGGTCCCGCCGAGTCTTTCCGCTGCTCCATTGAACGTTCCTCGGCGAGGATCTTTCGGACAAGCTTCTCGATGTAGGCTTCATCTATGACAGGGCGGTGTTCCACTTCAGTGATACGCTGGTTGAATACCTGAAAGGTATTCTCGGTTCTTTCCACAAACACGCTAACTCCCTTCACGAGTTTATCGAATGTCTCATTGATCTTGTGGACAATGAAGGTGAATGACATATTGGCTGGATCAAAAGAAGGACTAAGAGGACAGGGCTTGAGATGATTATTGGAATGAAGGTATGTGTTTGCCTAGAGGATGCTAATAGAAACCAAGGACTGTGGAAGAATGGTGCGAAGATTACGAGATGGAAGCATTTGAGGCAGTCAAATAAAGATCAGCCAGGAAGTCGGTATTCAGACGGTACTCAGGTGTCAATGAACACTCATGCTGCAGTCCATACGTAGTTAACGAGAACTGCGCCGCAAGGGGTCGGGTTATCGTGCTGCAGCATGCGACACACTGGCACGAGCAGCCAATAAAAAAGGCGGGATGCTGCCGCAAACATAATTGACAACAGCACAGAGAAGGTTAATCTGAATGTACGAAGTACAACATGGTCGGTTGGGGCAATACGCAGCTACTCCCGCGGTCTCGCTTTGTCCCGGCGGACGTTGTTGGTACGTGTCGAACGATGATCGCAGGAGGCGTTGGATTGGTGGGGCAGGGCACACAGCAAGTGAAAGAGGATTCAGCCAGCTGCATGCAGAATGAGGATAACGCGAGCTGAAGCTGAGGATGCGAAAAAAAAGTGAGAAGTCAGAAAAGTCTTCGCGGATTTCTTCGGGCTAGCCCGGATTTGCAGTTTGCTGGGTTGTGATTCGCAAAGCCCCCGAAGCCTAGCAAGAGCTGGGCAACAGCACGAACCTGCAGGCCAGCCTGGTGGCCGTAATTCGTACGGCATCCCGCGCTCTCCTGCATATCAGGAACCCATGTTGCGTCGGCGGATGTTGTCTGCCGACGCCAGTCGGGCGCTCTGCCTCCGCACGCTTCCCCGGCGTCTGCGACTGGCTGTCCAGGGGGCGTGAATGCCTGAGAGTGGGCAAAAGAAACATGACAGCCAAGGCGGTGGGAGGAGGCCAGCTCAACGCCACGCAGATCTTGCTCGCAGCACCATCGCAGATCGAGTCCGACGAAAAAACTTCTCAGAATTCGTATCCTGTCTGACTCGAAGAAGAACCCTTTTGGAATCCACAACATGCAGGTGAACATCTTCGGGAACGGGCCGACAGCGTCAGATAAGATTCTCGCCTGCACTGTCCCTGAGAGACTCTCATCTCCCTTCCTTTTCTCCACTCTCTTCTTCCACACGACACCATGCCCGAACAAATCTTCCTTTTCAGCTTGCTGAGTAAGGTTTTTCTTCAGCATGGTTCATTCAGTGGCCCATCCAAATCTCCTTGACACTTGAAGCACCATCGGCCACCCAAGACCGTTCAGCTGTGTAGAGCGCGTCATGTTCTAATTGAAATGTAAAAGCCGTGAGATCATACTGGCTGTTAAGGTACTACGTATACTCTTCTACCCTCCTTCGTTCTTTCCCGTCTCTTCCAAATTCGCTGCAGCAAGAATTTTCAGGCAACCGCTAAGTGACGTACCTACATAGTTTTTGTCAACCGTGCATGTCTTCCGCATGAAAAATAGTACTACTGACTCACTGCCTGCAATTGGAAACACATGTGTGTGGACAGATGTTGATTTCCCCGCATTAGTCTTCCGTCGGTACGGCTCGCGGCCCGCAGTATTTTCGACGCCCTCATTAGAAAATGGCAGGCTAGGTGCGGGTAGATCACATACGCTCGTAAAACTATAACCGGCTTGTAGGTTCGTGAATTACCTGCATTTTCCGTGTACTCTGCAACTCGACAAAGACATGAAGTCGAAGTCCCACTTGACCGTTTTGGATACTTTCTCTGACCGCTCATACGATGAAAGAGACTTATCTACCTAGAACCCCTAGCTATAGAAAGTATTCCGTATAGAATACCGAGGTTTGGCATTTCCCCGGTTTGTTTTGCATTGTAGTACAACTTTCAGCCTCAGTTTGCTCTCTTTCTGGATATAAATTTTGAAAATCCGCAAATTATCTTACCATTCGGCTCGGTGAAGTATACTTTACCCAAGTTTACAGAGGCCTGAGTAGCACACACCCATCATCCCAGCCATTTCATCAAGAAGCACTCACAGCGTGTACTGTGATCCTCTTAACATACTAGCGGCTACGGAAGCACTGTCAAATCCCAACCTTCACGGGAAACCCTTTCTTTAGTGCCGCACAGCAACCGACAACAGCAGCACCCACTCCGACCGCGGAGGATCACCGGTACAGCTGTGTACATGACGCCGTTTCATTCTTTGAGAGTGAGACCGGCCCCATAGCGCAATGCGTGCTTCCGCAAGGCGTCGTGGCGCTCGTACTTCTGGCTACCCAAGCCCAGCTCAATGAATAAGGGCAACTGCATCTCTCAGGGAATTTCCTGCGCCAACATAGGCCTAGTAACCTACTTTTGTACAAGCACCCACTTTATCACCGGCCCTAAAGGTGCCTTGCACTACTTGGGATAACCAGTGACCGGACATTGGTGGCCTCCACAATTGATACCACTTCCCCCCTCAGTACAGCATATTTTCCCTGTCTGTAGATATTTCCGTGCTTTGTTTTGCATTCGAGCAACATTTGTCTAGACCGGAAGCGTCATTCCATTAGTGGTTCCTATGCGCTTGTGTCAGTGGCCGCACTAGCCCAAAACTATGACATGGATAGAACACTAAGGCAGTTGATTGCGCTATTAGGTTTAGCGCACGACCTAGCATAGAAGAAGCTTGGCTTGAGAGCTTTAAACATGAAGATAGAGACATGCGTGGGGCGTGGGACTGCGCTTAATGAGAGGTTAACCCTGGGGTCAAAGAACAATGAGAAACCTTGCCATTGCGAAGACTACAAGTTCCCTGAAACCAGGAACTCTCTAGTGCAAAACAAATACATAACATCCAAACACAATATCGCTCAATCTCTACGAGACTGTTGACTCTCAAAGCACATGGTACCACGTCAGCATATGAGGCGCATTTTAGAGTTCTGCGCTTGAACGGCGGCAACATAGCATGCAGCTAGTGAGTGGATGATATGTAATGCTAGCAAGTGAAGACATCAGATTCGATAATGGGTGCTTTAGAGGCGCGCTCGTGGTACGCGCCGACCAGACTTGCTGATAAACAAACAATTCAAACCAGCGTGGCCAATAAACCGTCGATTGGATTAATAAGACCTAGATTAATTAATTGGATGTGACGGATTATTAAGGTTAGATTTCAAACGACGGAGAGACTATAAAGCTAAATTTACTACTATTTTAAAGGTAGGCTAACCTCTTTTAGGTATAGAAGAGCAAATGCACAGACCTGTGCACAGACTAGACACGTCCTCTGTACCCCTTTTACTCGTCGTATACGCGTTATATACGCATATTTAGGTAATTTTAGGAGTACTCAATCCGATCTAATCTGGATTGAGACGGATAACCTTACGGGCGGATTGGATTGATGGGTTAATTTTTGTTACGGTCTGGCACATTGCCGCAGATTGCCGTCACGTGACCGGAGAATTGTATATAACCTCGAGCGGTGCTTCCGTTCCTCCCCTTTCCTTTCCCTAGCTTTGGATCCTTGTTTATAGACAATACAATTATACAGGCTTGCGCGACCCTCTTGCTGTGCTTGTGCCTCAATTAACCGAGTTACTAATATTATCCAAAGCTCGTTACCACCCTTTCTTCCTAAGAAGGAACTTAAATATATCTATAAGACCATAAATAGAACAAGGATATAGAATAGGACCCTAAGGACATTACCAGAACCATAAGGATAGGATAGAATATAAAACCTAAGAATAGGACACGTATGGACTAGAACCCCTAGAAAATAAATAAATATTAGAAATTACCTAAAACCCTTACTACTATGCCAAGAAACACAGCAGCTAGTAAAGCTGCTGTAGAACCTATAAATACCTCTAATAGTGAAATAGTCGCTGTTTTAACCCCCTAGGAAGAGCTTATAGTAGCTAATGCTAAAATTAAACGGCTTTAAGAGCTGCTTAAAACTAGAGATACCCCTATATCTAGCAATAAGTTATTAAACACTTAGAGGCTTGCTATGGTCTTTAAGGCCCTAGCCTAACGTATAGTATTAGTATTATTGCGATCTATAAAGGTTATAGACCCCCTATTACTTATAGATAGAACCAACCCTATATTTAATAACTGGAAGCTTTAACTATAGGATAAGCTTAAAGTTAATATGGACCACTTCCCTAATACCTAAGCTAAAATAGTATATATTTTTGGCCGCACTGGCGGTGATATATAGATATACTTATATCCGCGATATACCTAGGACTTAGTAGACCCCTTCCTCTCTAAAGAAGAGATAATTAACTACCTATTATCTATTTATAAGGACCCCTTTAAAGTATAGAACGCCTAGCTTAATTATAAAAGCCTAAATATAAAAACGATAGAGACCTTCTTGGCCTTTTAGACCCGCTTTTTATACCTAGCTAGATAGGCTTAAATCCCCTAGAAGATCTAATACTAGACCTCTTTAATAAGCTTACCCTAGACCTATAACGCGCTATACTGCTAGTTTATACTACTGTATAGACGCTTAAGGAACTTATAGACTAATACCTAGCTATTAACCAGGGCCTTTGTTAAATTAAGGTATATACTAAGTGGTATAAAACTAGAAGCTCTGCTAACTAGAATTTAAGTACTATAAGAACGGGCCGCAGCGCCCTAGTAAGATCTATAACCCCTATAGCACTGGCTATACAGCCTACCGCTAGTTTAGCAGCTAGCTATATAGCTAGTCCTACTATAGGTCTATCAAATGCTTGGCCTATATATAGCAACCCCTATATATAGGCCCTTAGTAATTAGGGAGCTTGTTTCTCTTATAGCTAAAAGGGCTATATTATAAAGGATTGCCTAATAAATGTAAAAGTGGGCAAGGTTCTGTTAATCTAGGAGGATAGTATAAAGTTATAAAAAGAGGAACCCTAGAGGAAGACTCCTCTCTAGGGTTAAAAGGGATTAATATATTATATATTAATCTAGGTTGGCTAATTAGTAGAAGAAGCTGCACTATCCCTTATACTTTATTCTATAATAGATATTAAGTTTTAACCTCTGCTTTAGCTAACTCTAGAGTAAATACCTTTGCCTTAATAGACACCTAGTATACTATAAAGCTAGCTAATTTTCTAAATATACCCCTTAAAGAACTACCCAAACTAATTCCTATTCGCGGGTATAACGGATGGATAGGGCTATCTATTATAACTATCTTACGGATTTACCTCCGTATTAATAAATAAAGGTAGTATAATATCCCCTTTCTTATTACGGACCTAGGAAGCTATAATATAATCTTAAAAAGAAAATAGCTAGCCTATTTAGGCTTACAGCTTAATATATAGAGTAGATAGCTTATCTGGCCTAAAACCCTACCCCTAATACCTTCTTTTATAAAGAAAATTAGCATTATAATAGAAAACCTTATACGGCTATAGATAGACACCATTTATTAGGCCGATGCTATATATAGAGACTAGGCATTTAAGAAAGACGTATAGCTTGATCCGTAACAGATCCGTATACTATAACGCTCCTAGACTACTAATGTTGTGCCGCTAATACTAGGGACCTAGGAAGCTAGTAATTAGCTAGATAGACTAGACCCTATACAGCTATAAAAAACAGCAAGGAATATTGGATACTGTACTAAATAAATAGACTAAAAAGATAATCTATGGAAGATAGAATAGGAGCTAAGGAGGGTTGTAAGCCCTTAACTGTAAAATACGGTTTATAAAATGTCCGTAAAGAAACCTATAAACCTCCCACTAGTTAATATCTGCTGTATTAGCGCTATAGGGTTCTATTAGAACTTAAAACGGCCTAATACTATTGCCTTTATAACTAGCTTATATAAGATTAACCGGATAATTAAAGATAAGGAAGCCCTAGCCTATAACCAGCTTAGTGGGGAAAGTAAGCTTATAGATAAGGAGCTGGTAGAACAGAAATTACTCCGCTAATACCAGGAATTTAAGGACGTATTCTTTAAGGCAGTATCTAATATGCTCCCGCCTTACTAACTATATAACTATAAGATTAAGATTAAGCCAAATAAAGAAAATACTTTTAGCTATAGTCCCCTCTGCTAGCAATCTACTAATAAACTATAGGCCACTAAGCAGTACCTTATTAATAACCTAGATAAGGGCTTTATTAAGCCTAGCTAAGTCCCCTTTACCTTACCTATTCTTTTTATAAAAAAGCTAAACAGTGGACTCTGTTTCTATATTAACTACTATAAACTAAACTATATAACCCGCAAAGACTAATATCTGCTACCCTTACTTAAAGAAATACTGGCCCATATAAGTAAGGCTAAAATTTTTATAAAGCTTAATATCCGCTAGGCCTTTTACTGAATTAGAATAGACCCTAGATTTAAGGATCTTACTATATTTTGGACCCGCTATAGATTATATAAATATAAAGTACTACCTTTTAGACTGATTAATGGACTAGCTATATACCAGCGGTATATAAATAATATACTCTTTAACTACCTTAATAACTTCTGCACAGCCTACCTAGATAATATTATAATTTACTCTAAGGATGAACTAGAATATAAGGAACATATCTATAAAGTCTTATAACGGCTCCACGAAGCTAGTCTCTAGGCCAATATTAGGAAGTTAGAATTTAGTGTTAAGCGCACTAAGTACCTAGGGTTTATTATTAGTATAAATAGAATTAAGGCAGACCTAGAAAAAACGGCTATAATTAATTAATGGGAACCCCTAAGAACTATAAAGGAGGTATAGTTATTTTTAGGTTTCTGTAACTTCTACTAACGCTTTATTAAGAACTATAGTAGGATTGCTTGGCCCCTTAGCCATCTTACCTAAAAAAACTAGCCCTTCTATTTTAATACCGTATATAGGCAGGCTTTTAATAAGCTTAAGAAATAACTAGTCTCCGCTCCCCTACTTGCCTACTTTAACCTAAAACAGCTCTCTACGCTAGAAACCGACGCCTTAGACAGCGTAATAGCTAGTATTTATTCCCAGAAGCAGCTAACGGAGAATAGCACCCTATTGTATACTATTTAAAGACTATAATAGACGCTAAGCTAAACTACTATATCTATGATAAGGAAATGCTGGCTATTATCTCTAGCTTTTAGCACTGGTGTGTATACCTAGAAGGGACCCCTAAGCCTATTTAGGTAGTCTCCAATTATAAGGCCCTAGAATATTTTATAATAATAAAGGCCTTTATGGCCCGGTAGGCACGCTAGGTGGACATCCTATCCTAGTTTAACTTTCTAATTATGTACCAGCTAGACGCTATAAATTATACGGATGCCCTTATAAGGTATGGACAGGACCTAGATAACTAAATAGCTATAAAGATCTTATTATAGACCTAGACGTTATTATAACCAGAGCACCTTAACCCCTAAATATAGGTAAAGCTAAATATAGACTCTTTAGACGATGAGATATGCCCTATTAACTCTATAGAACTTGACCTTATTAATAAACTGCTATAGGCAAACCGTATAGCCCCTTCTCTATAGGAGTACCGTAAAAAGATAAAGGATATTATGGGCCTATGGTCCCTTAAAAATAGGCTTTTTAAGTACCATAAACGGCTAGTAGTGGTAAAGGAATAGAACTTATAGATATAGATTATCGCTAAAGTATATACTTAAGTCTCTACGGCCCACCTAGGAAAAAATAAGACTTGCAAGATTATTAGCAACCGTTACTACTGGCCTAAAATGGTTATGGATATTAACCGCTATATACAAAACTGTAATAACTGCTATAGGTTTATAATTCCACAGATAAGACCCTAGGACTATTAAAACCACTTCTAATACTAGAACGCCCCTAGTAGTATATCTCTATAGATTTCTATAAGCTACCTATAGACCGTAACGGATATAATATGGCTATAGTTATAGTTGATTGCTTTAGCAAGCGCCCATTTTTAATCCCTTATTATAAGAATATTAATGTAAAAGAGGCGGCCTAACTATATATCCACTACGTCTACCAAATTTATGGACTACTAGATACTATTATATCTAATTATAGGCTATAGTTTATATCGGCTTTCTAGAATAAGTTTACCTAGATTCTAGGCATTAAGCTAAAGCTTTCTATGGTATACTACCCCTAGATAGACGGCTAGATGGAGATTATAAACTAGTATTTAGACTAGAGACTCCAACCCTTTATTAACTACTTTTAGGATAATTAGGCCGAACTACTACCTTTAATGGACTACGCCTAGGCTACCCTACCTATAACTCTATAGGATTTGCACCTATCTAGCTAGAAATGGGGTATTTACCCTATATAAGCTTTAACTAGGAAAGACCGGAAGGGCCATAGACTGTACGCGAAAAACTATCTTATAAGGAAGCATGGTATTAAGCTAAACACTTAGAATAAGCCTGGAAAGTAGCCTATATAAACCTAAAAAAGGCCCAGAAATTAATGGAACTGTAGGCAAATAAGCGTAGGCGTAAGCCCGACTTTACTATAGGTGATAAGGTCTAGGTTATAATAAAGAACTAGAAGATAGAACGGCCTAGCCATAAGCTAGACTATTAGATAGTAGAACTGTATAAGGTTCTTAAGAAGAGAGGCAACTTATATAAAGTAAAGCTCCTGGATTTAATTAAGGTCTACCCTATCTTCTTACCAGATAAGCTATAAAGAGCTATAAATAACCTATTACCTAGACAAAAGAATAAACCGCCCCTGCTGATTTAAGTTAATAGCGATAGTAAATGGGAAGTTAAAGAAATACTGGCCTGTAAACTTATAAGGGGAACATTAAAATACTGTATAAGTTAGAAAGGATATAATCCGGACCCTATCTGGTACCCTATATAGAACTTTATAGATAGTCCCTATAAGTTATAAAAGTTCTATAGCCATTACCTTAACAAACCTGGACCGCTAAAGTACTTAGATAAGTAGATAGAATGCTAGCATAATAAGGATAATAGGTTGCCTATAGAGTATAAAGATAAGAACGCCCTAAAGGTGTAATACGGACATATAAAGCCTAAGGGCAGGCTTTTTCGGAAGGGGGGGTAATGTTATAGTACTAGCACATTGCCGTCAGATTGCCGCACATTGCCGTAGATTGCCGTCACGTGACTGGAGAATTGTATATAACCTTGAGCGGTGCTTCCGTTCCTCCCCTTTCCTTTCCCTAGCTTTGGATCCTCGTTTATAGACAATATAATCGTACAGGCTTGCGCGACCCTCTTGCCGTGCTTGTGCCTCGATTGACTGAGTCGCTAACAATTTTTGGATTAGCGATCTGTCAGTTGATTGATTACGGATTGGACGTAAAGCCGCTAAAGATTCTACTCTTTGTTAAGCTATTTCGGATAAATGCGCTTTATTCTATTTACTATATTCATCTTTAAAGTTATTAGGAGTCTTAAGCTCTAGTAGCCTTTTTTTTACGCTTATTTGTAAGTTTCTTTTTATTATCTATTACCTTCTTTTTAGCTAGTAAGCGGCCTTTAGCCACTATAATTACCCTAAACTTCTATATAACCTTTCTAGTATTAGCCTTCTACTTTTAGCGTTACTTATTTTTAGCGTTAGTGTGACGGCGCTGGAGCGCGTCACCTAGTCAGGGGTTCGCTTAGGACTTGGCATATGTATATGGACGTGGCCTCACCACCTTCTCTTGCTCCTCAGCTTAATATCTTCGTAATACAGCATTCGTTCGCTTCATCTTGGAAGCATTTGTTTAAGTATTCGTCAAGACGTTTGTTCAATGGTTTGAGCCGTTACATTATATTAAGCTCCCCAGTTGTACACAGGCTGCGGTATCTCAGGTTCTTGGGTTCGGGTCTTAGGTACCCCAGGCTTACGTCTCTTTTTTATTATTACTTTCTTTCATCAAAATGGATCCAATGTAGGCTCTTGCAGATTTACAGGCCCAAGTTAAACAGCTATAGGCGGAGATCCAATTTTTACGTTCTAATTCGACCACCCCCTCTTAACCAAAACCCTCCCTTCCAGACCCCGAAAAGTTCAACGGATATTCTCATAAATTTGACACTTGGCTGCCGTCAATTAAGGCAAAGCTACGGGTTAATAGTGCGGCTATTGGTGATACAGTTGCGCAGTTCTACTACGTATACTTAAATCTTAATAGCAGTATACAGGCAATGGTTCTCCCCTAGCTTGGATAGGCAGAGAAGTTAAATACATAGGATTACAATACGATTCTAGATTAGTTGGTATAGGTATACGATAATCCAAACAAGGTTCAAGAGGCAGAAGATAGGCTACTGTCCCTACATTAAGGCAACGATTTAGTACCAACCTATATATCAAAATTCGAACGCGTTCTGTACAAGGCAAGTGGGCAGGATTGGCCAGACATTAATAAGATATTAATATTTAGGAACGGGCTAAGCTCTACTATCCGCAGCAGGCTTAATTAACAGCTTAATCTACTAAAAAAATATTCCGTTTTTGTTTAAATCGTTTAATAACTGGCTGGCCGATTGTCTTCTTATTCTACGGTATAACCTTTTAGCAATGGCAACTACTAACGCGGATCGGAGCCTATGGATATTGGTGCTATTGGGATTAATGCAGTTAGCATTCCTAGTCCTCAATCTAGTCCACAATCTACTAGCCCTCGATCTACCCCACGATCTACTAGCCCCCCCACGGGGCCCCGCGCTTGATTAATGTTACCAGCTTACCGAGAACAATGTAGATTGGAAGGACGTTGCACGCGATGTGGTGTACACGACCACTGGGTTGCAGACTATTTGTTACAACCATATAGGAAACAGATTGATATAGAAACTCTCCGCCAGCAGAGATTAGAATCGGAATTAGGCATAGATGAGGAAATTCGTTGGTTATAAAGGGGTGAAATTTAATCTGCTTTTTCCTGTATACAAGGTAGACAGCACCTGGAGAATAAAGCCTGAGGGCAGGCTTTTTCAAAGGGGGGGGTAATGTGACGGCGCTGGAGCGCGTTACCTAGTCAGGGGTTCGCTTAGGACTTGGCATGTGTATATGGACGTGGCCTTACCACCTTCTCTTGCTCCTCAGCTTAATATCTTCGTAATATAGCATTCGTTCGCTTCATCTTGGAAGCATTTGTTTAAGTATTCGTCAAGACGTTTGTTCAATGGTTCGAGCCGTCACAGTTAGTCTCTTTTAGCTGCTATTTATTAGGTAAAACCTAAGTAGATAATTATATAGCTATAAGGTATAGGCGACCCTAGGGCGACCTAAGGACTCGCCTATAAGGCACGTGCTGTAAGGGATCTTTTAGATCCTTACTTGGGTGCACGCCCGGGGGCTCTTAGGAGCTGCCAAGGCTAGCCTTCGGCTAGCCCTTGGCACCTCCTTATAAGCTCCTCGGGCCTACAGCCCTTTCCCTCCTTATCGGCTCAAATGTAAGGCTATTGCCCAGGTGTACGGTAGGGAGCAGGCAAGCCAAGCATAAGTTACAAGGAGAGTCGATGAAAGAGGACGATATGGTAAAGAGTAGATATGGCAGTACCCTGAGTACAGAGACGAACCAATAAGGAGGGAAGGGCTGTAAGCCCAAGGGAGCTTATAAGGAGGTGCCAAGGGCTAGCCGAAGGCTAGCCTTGGCAGCCGCCAAAAGATCCCTTATACGTGCGCTATACATGCCTAGGAAAACCCCTTTCTTACCTCGCATATAGACTCCTCCTTTTCCCTTAAGGATTTGTCTATCTATATAATATACCCTATTGTTCTACTATTAAGCTTTCTATTTATATTCTTACCTTATATTTAATCCTTACTAATCCCTTTAGGAGGATAGCCGGTTTAATTTTTTTTATAATGCCTCTAAAAAGAAAACCAATACCTATACTTAACGGTAATATACTAACAATATAACTACTAAACGCCTTAGAATCTAGTATAGACAAAACTCCTAGAAATATACTAGTAGAATCTAAGCTACCTTTTAAACCTTAAAACGATTAGCCACCTATAAATACTAAAAACTAGTTTAACTTATATACCTAGGCTTAACAGAAGCTTAGTAAGATTACTAGTGTTTTACTAAATACTACTAATATAAAGGAGCTAGATAAGCTAGCTAAGAAAATAGCTAACTTATAGAGCATTATTAATTTAATAAAGCCCTCCTATTACCTCTTTAGTAAAAAGTATAAGTTGCGCGGTCAATATATACGCCAAATAAATCTTAACGCCCTAGTTAAAAAATCACCACCTAATATTAGCGGTACTATATAATAGCATTTTAACTAGTAGATCGCCGCAGTTAAGAACTAATTTAAGGTTAGTAGCGCCAACTATAACTATAAGTGACACGCGCAATAGGCTATTAAAGGTCTTGTAAAAGAAAAGAAAATTACCTAACTAGTTTATTACCAGCTAGGTATTAAAGATAAAAGTCCTTTACTATAGAATAAGTTTAAAACTATAGTCTAAGACTAGATTAGAAACCCTATAGTAAAACGCTTTAATAATAATATATATATTATATATAACCGACTATGGTACCCTGCCAAACCACCACTGTTTCACCAATGTATTACCTTAACTCGCTCACCGACTCAGTCAATTACCCCTTTATTGTCTACACCTTTCATATATATATACCACCTAATTTCCATAGATTTAGAATAAAGTTGCTCGGTCAATTCTCCCACACTGCAAAGCTTACAGTTATAAGCCCGGCTCGCACTCCCAGATCGCACTACCTGCTAACCAATCAATTGGATCGCACTACCTGTTGCACCATCTGTTAAGCAATCAATCTGCTACCTTATTTAAGAAGTCACTACTTCTTCCACCTTTGCAGTGTCTCGAGCTTCTTCACTTACTAAACGGACGGACGATCAAATATCGATCGCATCGAACATCGATCGAACCAAACCCGACCGTACGAACCTGACCTCCTTCAACCCAGATCAGCGTGGTTAGTTGCCCGGCGTCTGGATCGTTAATAATTAGACGGACGGATTGGCCTCTTAATTGGAGCCGTCGGATTGGCCAGATTAATAAGGCCCGATTGCAAACGCCCGCAATCGGGCGATTTGAATGGAACTCGCGATCCTTGGCATGGTGGTGAGGCTCAAGTTGAGGCTCGGCGTCAGAATATTGATCGCTCACAGATCTAGAGCCCAAATCTCAATCGTGATCCTTGGCATGGTGTTGCAATAGATCTTAATTTTAAAACCAACAATAGCAGAAAACAAGAAGCCAAATATTACCATATTACTAAGTAGAATAAGCAATGAAATATAGCAAATCTGACAACTAATTAAGCACCAGGAATACCCATTCTTAACCACTTCCTTAGGCACTCTTCCTTTTCTAACAATACAGCCGAAAAGCGATTACGATCGGGTGTTACCATCCTACCAGTGTCGCTGAAGATCTGTTCGCATTTAGAGCTTATTCTAGGGCAAGAATAAAGCTCTAGAGCCAGTATATAAAGGTTAGGATACTCCTCGCAATAATTAAGCCACCACTTAATGGGGTTGCGAACTTCTACATCAGGCTTTAAGGCGCAATATCTCTCCAACTCATCTTTAAGCTTTCGCTCTTTGACACCTGCGAGCTGTAAAAAGCGCCTAAATGGTGAAAGCTTCTCTTCTTTAGGATCTTCAGGTGTAGTCGGTTGAGGTATTAATTTAGATGTAGCAGCTTGCTCCTCAGCTACAACTGCAATTTAATATTGCTGCATATAGTTAACCCAGTAGGCCTTTACTGTAGTTTTACAGTCCTTAATCCAGGCCTTATTCTCTGCCCACTTCTCCTTAAAGTATTTAAACTTGAGGGCAGGATATAGAACAACAGCTGCTTAATAAGCAGGTGTAAGATTAGTGCGTAAGTAGTAGCTTCGCATCTTAAGGTGGCCAAAATCCACAGCTATTTTACATAGAGGGGTTAGCAATTGAGCTTTAATAGACTAGTAAAATTTGTACTAGTTTTAAAATAGCTATCTGGCTTATATTAAAGCTCCTTTGTAGTAGATTCTAGGTGCTCTAAAATATAATCCATTATAGGGAGCACCTCCTATAAAGCTCCATAAGAGCCGTCGCTGGCGTTACCCTTAATTCGCTTTGTCATTTCCCATAGAGGTAAAAGCAGTAAATAAAACTGTTCTAATTCAGCCCAGTTGTCACCTGTAAGGCGGTCTCGCGATAGAGCTACATGGCGCGAACAGGTAATGTTAATTGCATTACAAAGTGGCAGTACTATAGGAAAAAATTAGAAGCCATTTGACAAATAGATATGCGGTACTTGCATATATATAATTTGGCTGTAGTTTACACCAAAACCATATAAGATGCGGTGCTTAGTAATATTTTCAAGATGGCTGCGCATTTATTAAGGAAAGAAAATAGACGATTTAATAAGGAGAGTATTATAAGGAAATCCGCAATATAAAAGCTAAATCGCCAGTCTTTATCTAAGTATTAATACCACCATATAAGAAGGTTCTGAATAGCGGAGCTGTATAATATAAGGCCTCTTTTAATGCTCTAAAACAGGAGAATAAAAAAAATAAGAATTAGGATGGTTATTAAGGCGGGCAGGAGACTAATATTACTAATAATTTTTTCTAGAGTTACAATATAAAAGCTTTGCTTACCAGTATCTACCTATAAAAACATTAAGTTCTACCTAACTCCCCTATTACTTAGTAGTGAATACGCCTTAAATAACTCATCTGGCTTTAACTTAAGAGAAGGGCAGAACTTCTGGAGCTCCTTAAAGGCCTATATACGTTTGGGCGAGCCTTGTAGCCACTAAACGATATTATATACCTTACCAATTGAGCTCTTCTTTCTCCACTCAGTGTACTAATCTTCCTCACTTATGCTTGCAAGCCTCCTTTTAAAAAGGCTTATACCGTCGCCAAATATAATTGCCTTTGCCATAAGGTTAAGGATATGGCCAGAACACCTAATACGGCGTTGCTTAGCGTCCTATCTACACCGGGTAGATAGAAGATTGATAACTTTATTATTTATGGTTGTATTATCGGCAATAAGGAAGCTAAGCTTATGGGTAATATTATAGCGTTTAAATACGCCAGAGAGAAGAGCTGCCATATTCTTACCAGTCTTAAAGCCATAGATTTCAGGCAAGCCAATTAGAAGAGCCCATAGATGGCCAAGCTGGTTAGCAAAGTAGGCCACCACTAATAGAATATAGAGGTTACTGCGTAAACTCTAAGCGTTAAAGCTTATATGTATCCTACCAATTGCATTCCGTATAAGCTTAGTAACGGCTTTACAGGCTTTAATATATTATGCCTTAATCCACTTATGGCTAATACTATAAGAGTTAGGGCAGATACCATCTGCGGTAGGATTTAAGAGCTTAATAAGGCGCTGCAGCTAAGGGCTTATGATTTGGCGCCTAGTAATTCCTTCCATAATAATAAACTTAGTGAATAGCTTCCGCGTCTCATCCAAATCAACTGGGGTAACTAGGTTATAGGACATCGTGGGCACGGTTCTAGAGGTAGGAGAGGCAGGAGAGGTAGAAGGATTCTTAGTAGTAAGATTAGCACCATTGCGACTAATATGGTGGTGCCTCCGGAGGTGTTTAATAATATAAGAAGTTCCACTTGTAGCAAATATAAAGTTATGCTAAGCTTTTTAGAAGACGCCTATTACTTACCGTTAGATTATTAGTATTATAGATAAAGTATCCAGAGCTTAATATATACTGCTTGTAGGCCTAGTAATTACGCCTAGATCGGTTCTTAACTGGATAGCTATAAGCCCATATATATAACTTCCGGGCGCGCTGGCAGCATAGAAAGGAAGGCTTATAACTAAATAAAAGGTCCTTCTGGGTTATTACTTAACAGCCATTCTTTATAAATTGCTTTTTATTGCTTCCTTAACAAATATCGGAGTCTTCTGCTTTGGAATTATTGGGAGGAGAGTCTACAACAATATAATCAGCGGTCTCTTAAACAGTAGAGCCTATAGGAGAGTAAGTGCTCTTAGGAGGGCTGCTGCGAAGGTAGCTTAGTGAGCTGCTAGAGCTATTGGAAGACAACGCGTGGCTATAAGAAGAGCCTATAGAGCAGCAGAAGGCGGTTAGAACTTAAGTAACAAAGCGATCTATAATAATTAACAGATAGAGGAAGTAAAAAAGGCAGTTTGACGATATAGAAACAACTTAGTAGAGAGTTCTCTTTAAGGGTTATTAACCTTTTATATTGTGATTTTAATCGCATTACGTTCGCGTTCTTGTTATAACACGTATATAACAGTGCGTGCTCTAAACGCGTAACAAATTTTCTGGCAGCTATTATAACTATATTAAAGTAGTTTCTACGCCTCAGAATAGTAAAATTAGATGTGGTAATAGTGTAGTGTTGGTAAGAGAAAGGAGTTGATAATATAGGCAAGTTAAAGTTGTTTTCTGCGCACGGTTTAAACCTTAATCTAGCTAATCAGATTAATAGGATTAAGGTTATATGCACAGGCCTCCCCTATAACTTAAATCTTATAATACCCTATAATATGCCTCCTTAATTACTACTACCTAATCCCCTACCCCTTAATTACTACCTAATGCAGTGATATTAATCCTATCACGCTTAGGCTTTTAAGTAGCGTGTATAAGACGTGAATTAGGCAACTTTTAGCTGGTCCTAGGCCCAATTTTGTACCTCCCCTAAGCCCATTACCAAACTGACTTTAGGGTGAATGACCATATAAGGCCATCTTACTATAATAGCTCTACCGGAAGGCCTCCTGTCCGCGCCTCCAATACAGTGGCTTCTAACAGCGTGTATCACCATTAAATTAAGTCAATTTAGGGCTTATGAACTAACTCTTAGATCTATCCTAAAGCTCATTTCCTCCTGGGCCTATACCGTCATCAGCTACTTCCAATACTGCCACCAATACTCACTTCTACACCTAATATCCGGCCTCAATCGGATGCAATCTGGATTAAGACGAATAACCTCATAGACTGACTGGATTGGGCAGCTAAAAATAGGGCGATCAATCGGGCGTCAGTTAGACTACGGACTGGCCGCTTAATCGACCACGCTGACCCAGATACACAACCACTCAACAAAATCGACCTACCCCACCACAGCGTAACAACCTTATATGGCGTCCAAGTGAGAGCCCAAAGCTAGCTTGGATATACTGATGGTGAGAGACAAGGATATTGGGTAGACAAAAGGAAGGCACCAGACCGACAGCAGCCAGCAAGGGACCGTCGCAACTAGACAACCGTTCAAACGACCAGCTAGCGAACACCAGAACAATTCAATCAATCAAATTAGACCAAACCAGAGCCTTAAGATCGGCCTATCGCCAAATCAAATTAAATCAAAGCCTCCTAGGGAGGCACCAACGATTAAACCAAGTGTACGAACCTGACCATACAACCCGACCGACAAACGAACCAACAAACAAACCGACGAATCAAATCAAAAGCTCGGAACGTCAAAATAAGGTTTCGCCAAGACGCTAACTGGACCCTTTTTAACCCTTTCAAATCGAAAGTGTTGGCCACGGAGGTAGCTTTAGACCGTCTTACTGTTGTCTTTGATGCCTAGTATCCTGTGTAAGACTACCCTAGTGCTTACCCTCGTATTTCGTATGTCTTAGTAGATATCTCTGTTGCCTGAATCTCCCTCTTTTCTATTCTAGCATCTTCCTCGTGTATATAAAGATCCTTGAGAGCCACCTTTAATAGATAGATCACTTGTATAATTCTGTGTCTCTACCTATTAACCAGCTTAAGTCATTTGTTGTGATACCTGCCTGGCTAAAAGTTATGAGCCTGGTAACCTTCTGAGCACCAGGGAGATTTTAGTGGCCAGACGACTACCACTAAGCCTCTTAGAGCATAGTTTGTTATGAAATAACGCGTCATTTTTGCGTAAGCGCGTCTCTTTACGCAACCTTAAGAAAACAATAAGCCACCATGGCACCTATAATAACGGACTCTACGAACCCTCTTTTGCTGTCCTAAAAAGACTGGCCTATATGGTTTCAATTTATCCGCCAAGAAGTAAATTTTGCGAAGATCTGGGACTATGTTAACCTAGATAAGACGGAGAACGAAATTAAGCAAAACAATAAGCCAGCCATACCTATGATAGCAGTAGCTCCTATAGCACCTGCAGCAGCACCTGCGGACCCTGCAGCACCAGTAGCGGATCCTGCAGCTCCTGTAGCACCAGCAGCACCAGTAGCGGCCCCTGTAGCTCTAGCAGCAACTCTAGCATCTACGGGAATAGCTACACCTGGGTTATTAAGTTAACAAGAACAACAACCTCAGCAATCTCTAGAGATACAGAGAATGCTCTTTGAGCTCTATAAGCTATAACGACAGGACTACCTAAAGTGGGAAGAGAAGCTCTACACGTTTGCAGCACTCTTGTATGCCACTATGGGTATAAACTTCTTGGGGTATCTTAAGAATCTTACCACACCACATTTAGTTCTAAGACAGCTGAAGAAGGTAGCAAAGCCATTACAAGCTACATTGCAGTAAATAGTATTAGACGATCTTAGGAAAAGGAAATAAGGCCCTAAACGCTAGACTCTGGAATTATGGCTTTAGCTTTATATTACCATTATACAGAACGGCGAAGAGCTTGAGGAAGGACTAATAGAGGCAACGGAAAGCAGCGTTATACGAGCTTTTGTCTAGGACTATAAGGAGATCTGTCCAGCTCTGTATTATACCTTTATTTAGAAGGTAGCAAAGAGGTTAGAGAAGCTCAAAATGTTAATAATAATTAAGGAATTTAACCTCCTCTATAAGCATCTAAATACGGGACGTAACGCCCATGCTATACTATTAGGGCAGCCAGCTGCAGATCCTACGACGTCTACCACCCTAGTACCCTCTCAATCGACTGAGACAAAGTGCTTTGCTTGTGGTTTACCCTATAAGTTAAAGAATTGCAAGTAGCTGTTTTAGTCTCTCTAAGGTCCGAACTTTGTACTAAATAACAAGTGTCTACGGAGGTGTTAGGAATGGCTCAAGGTCCTAACAAACAAGCAGTATTATGACAAAAGGGTTAAGCAGATTGAGAAGGAAGGTCCTAGGTTAAGGACGTCTCCAGCTTCTACTAAAAAGATTAAGGATCTGGATAGGCCCCGGGCTATAGTGGCTGCTGTAACAATATCCTACTTATTGTTATTATTGCAGGAACATCCGGATCTGTCTTTAATTAACGCCTGGGGGTATAATACTATGGCAGATATACACTTCTGCAACAATATTAGATACTTCCGTGACCTCAAGCTATATATATCCACAGTAACAGCTAGAGATGCTAGAGCAGAAATCTATGGATACGGTAATATTAACTTAGCAATTAAGGTGGGTGAATAACGTCTGACTTGGTATCTGATATTAAGGAACGTAGTATATGCTTTATATTTTTATACCAATCTGATATCCGCAGCGAAGCTCTATAGGGTTGGAGTAATTATAGACCAGTCTACGAACCACCTACGCTATAAGGATAACGGAAGCCTATTCGCCAACCTTATGGAATACGGAGGTCTCTACCTTATTGATGCTATTGCCTGCTTACTACCTACTCCTACTGCCTACGCTACGTCTACCAGATTCTTCGAGACCTCAGCATATAATAGAGTATGGCATCAGCGCTTACTACACTGCGATATGGAGTTAGTGGATCATCTGTTAACTACGGCAGACGGGGTTAAAGTGGTTAAAACAGACAGAGGAAGAACTCCGTATAGTATACCACTGTGTGAACCATGTGTTCTTAGAAAGATAACACAGTAGACATCTTGCAGAATATCTATAAAGGGAACCTACCCTTTTGAACGTGTACACTTTGATATTATTATAGAAGAAGACGGGTTTAATGGAGATACATATGTAGCTCATTTTTGGTGTGACTATATAAAGTACCACCGTGCCTTCCCTATTAAGAACTATAAGCAAGAGACGCTGTTTCCACTCTTTGAATTAATAATAGCATTTACAAAGAAATTTGATGCTTAAGGTATCCGTATTTGGCATATAGATAAGGAGCAAGGTGTAGGCGCCAGGGTAAAGAACCTCATCTAGCTTAACGGAGGTGTTATTAAGCAATTGACACTAGATACTTCTACTTAAAATAGACTTGTAGAAAGGTTAGGGAGAGCCATTTCTAAATAAGTAAGGACTGCTGTTATTAAAGCAAAGTTACTAGTGGATCTGTGGCCCAAGTTTGTGCTTCTTGCAGTGTTCCTACTTAATCGAACTCCTATTAAGTCTATTAACTAGAAGACCCCATTTGAGATACTGTATAAACGGAAGCCATAGCTAGTAGGACTTTAAGTAGCGGGATCTTTAACCTACGTACTTATTAAACACGGCACTCCTAGAAAGGCAAAGTTTGAGCCATAAGCCTAAATAGGTTATCTTATTGGTATAGAAGCGTTAAATATCTATAGGATATGGATACTAACCACCAACCACATTATCCGATCTCGTGATGTATAAATTAATAAGTTAAAGAGATATTAATCTCCTAAAATACCAGAACACCTTATTATCTTATAGGCTTAAAAGGACCGTTTTTAGCAAGTCTAGGACTTACTAGATAATCTTTAAGATGGTAGTAAGGACTGGATAGAGAACTTTAACAAAGAACTGGATAAAGGACTGCTGTGTTTAGCAAATATTGACGTTACTCCTACGTTAAAAAGTATTTAGATCTTAATAGAAGAACTCTGTTAGCTACCTACCCTGGAGCTAACTCCAGAACTATCTGGACCATTAGTGTCTTTGGCGCCTTAACAGATATTATCTACCACTTAGTCATCTCCTAAAGTTACTAAACCACCGTTTGTAGATCCTATACCTTGTTCCGAACCTTAGATAACAGCAGGCTTATTATTAAGGGGTGAGAGACGTTCTGGCCGTAAAAAGCGGCCTATGGTAAAGAAGAAAGATATACTAAATTAGGATTTATAACGACGAGCCTTTGCGGTTTAAATTAATAATGGTAACAATAACCTTATTAATCTAGATATAATACTATTGGCTCACGCTTTCTACACTGCTGCTATAAAGATGTACGGATATTGAGACGACTTTCCACCACTACCAAAGTTATGGAAAGAGATGCTTAATTATAAGTACGCTATGGAGTTTAAAGCAGCTGCTTACACCAAGATAAAGGCCTTAATGGGAAAACACACCTAGGACGAGGTATAACTAGTTAAAAAGGTTTATTAACTTCCTACTATATAGGTCTTTACGTATAAGGAAGATTTGGACGGCTTTATTATGAGATTTAAAGCTTGCCTAGTTATCCGCGGAGACCTTTAAGCAGTCTTACAAGAGGAGGTTAAAGCTATTACGGCAGCCTATTGGACCTTCTGTCTGCTCTGCGCTCTTATTGCTGGCTTTGACCTGGACGTTATATAGATTAACGCCGTTAACGCCTTTGTTAATGTTTTAGTTGATAATAAGGTCTACCTTGTACCCCCTAAGGGTGTAGACCTACCACCTGGATTCTCTCTCCGTCTAAGAAAGGCAATGTATAGACTACGGAAATCTCTAAAATTGTGGTTTTTGGAAATGTCTGCTGCTCTGCAAAGCATGGGTTTAAAAGCTGTACCGGATGAGCTATGTCTCTATATATACCCTACCGAACCTATCTTTGTATTCTTCTACGTTGATAATATCCTAATTATAGGACACCCGAGCTGTTGTTAGCAGATAGAGGACATCCTAAAGCAGCTATAAAATCGATTTAAGATCCGCCAAATACCTTAGTTTACGTTATTCCTAAATACTCGTGTTGTGCGAGATTGATAAAAGGGAAAGCTCTAGCTCTGCCTAGATTAGTATCTTAAGAAGCTAGTCTTAATATACCATCTAGAATATCTAAAGCCATCAGCTACACCACTATTGGGCCAGGAATTGACACCGTATAAGGGAAAAGCTACGCCAAATTAGATAAAAGGATATTAATATTGTATAGGTTCTGTAACATATCCTGCATCTACTACACGACTAGATGTTACTTTCTTAGTTAGCAAACTAGCTGAGTTCTTATAAAATCCGTTGCCAGCTTATCTTGCGGAGATTAATAGATTGCTTACCTATCTCTATAATACTAGATACCTCGCTCTCGAGTTCTCTACTATTATGCCGTATAAGATAAACTAGGTTCTGAAAGCTGCTTCTAATGCCAGCTTTGCTGACGATGCTCTAACACGTCGGAGCTTATAGGGCTTCTTAATAAGCTTGTTTAATAGACCTATAGCATGGCAGGCAACTAGATAAAAGGCAGTTACTAAGTCTATTACGGAGGCAGAACTTCTAGCTCTCTCACACGTTGGTGGGGAGGTTGAGCATATGGTGCGGATATTTAAGGCTATTAGATTTGACCCAGAACAGGACGTTATTATTAATTATAACAATTAGCAGTTAGTACGGATCGTGATAAAAGAGACTCCTACGGTATCTATAAAGCTCCGACACATAGATATCCATCAATTCTGGCTTCGCCAAGAGGTCCAAAACGGAAGCTTTGTCGTACAATGGGTACCAACAAGTGAAATGGCTATAGACGGACTAACTAAAGCTCTCTTAAAGCAAAATCATCAAAAATTCGTTAATGTAGTAGGGCTCTGCGATATCAGACATCTGGTAAATTGATACTTGGATAGCAGCAAAGCTTACCACTAGGTTGTCTATCCTGACTGCCTAATCCGGTAATCCAGCTCTGCCGCTCTACGTCAGATCTGAGGGGGTGTGTTGGCTATGGAGGTAGCTTTAGACCGTCTTACTGTTGTCTTTGATGCCTAGTATCCTGTGTAAGACTACCCTAGTGCTTACCCTCGTATTTCGTATGTCTTAGTAGATATCTCTGTTGCCTGAATCTCCCTCTTTTCTATTCTAGCATCTTCCTCGTGTATATAAAGATCCTCGAGAGCCACCTTTAATAGACAGATCACTCGTACAATTCTGTGTCTCTACCTATCAACCAGCTTAAGTCATTTGTCGTGATACCTGCCTGG
>Ga0307507_10001723_pt1 | contig 48181 bp, 11 predicted proteins | sample 7_EM_MG_FD_207223 | JGI IMG/M metagenome (GOLD analysis project Ga0307507, IMG submission 207223) | Populus trichocarpa ectomycorrhiza microbial communities from riparian zone in the Pacific Northwest, United States - 7_EM | ecosystem: Host-associated > Plants > Roots > Unclassified | place...
TATTTCATTTACTCTTTCCCATTTTGGGATTGGCGCATACGCGCTCCATAAGAGTTACCACCAATATGTAGAATAGACCTCTTCTCCCTCTAGACACCAATAACACAACCAATCAAGCAATTGCTATACCGTAGCTACTGAAGTGCTACCAACAGATACAAATGCTTGTAGCTCTTGGAAAAGGTTGATTCAAGCAGAAGCATCTACTAGATTTTGATTATAAACCGTGGGCTAAGGAGTGGTATTATTGAAAAGCTGATTGAGATGAAGTTTGCTTGTCATTCTGGAGTGTGCGATAGTAGAGGGATTGGTTGAGTTAACCACGCTAAAAGATCGACCTACCTGTCCGACACCGCCGACTTCGCTAAGCATAGCAACTTCAACATCTTCACGGGTCGAGTATATATGTAGGGCGAAGAGCGAGCGGCGTGGGGTGAGCTACACGTGACGAAACTACGTGCTACGATCGCCAAGATCACGTGTCTCTAACGTCGATTAACTCCACAAAGCGAAAAACAGTAAACAATACATCCACGGTTTCGAACATCATGCCTCTGCCATCCCTGAGGCCTAACCTTAGACCCAAAAATAATCCCGAAAAGTCTAGAGAGACTGCAAATAGACCCGAGGTGCATAAACCTGCAAACACTGGCGGCTCCTATACTTAGAATAGTGACTAAACATACATGATCTAGAAACTGACCTCATCGACTCGACTTCCTCATCGCGAACCCCCCCAAGACGTTGATTCTCCCTCTCGAAAACGTCAATCGCCGACCCGACTACCTCTACCTTCAGGCACCTCGCAGCGCCCGGGCGATGAAGTGAAGGGGAAGAGCCTGCTCTCCCAAAGGGGAGGGGCTAAAGCAATTGGTGAACGCTTAATATCATATCGAGGAGGGATTGGGGAGACAACACAACAACATGGAGAGTCGAGGTTGGTGTCGCGAGGTCGCGCTCAGATACCCAGTGCTTCTGGATCAGCTACCATGACAGTAGACCGTGCACGGCTTGCAGAGGAGAAGCCTACTCGATTACGACCACAGTCCATGTACCAAAAGAGTTCGTTCGAGAGCACCACAGAAACAAAAGGGAGGTCTCAAGTGATAGAGCCTGCGGAGGCTCCCAGAAAGACCTCAATGCCGCAGTCGTCTGGCATCAGCCGATCGCAGTCCTTACGCAAGCCTACATCCTCGGGACAGGCGACACGGTCATTCGGCTTGCGATCCCACATGAAGAATTTATCTACTAATGCCACGTCACCTCCCAACTTGGGCATTTCCGGACTCGTAGCTGACACGGAGAAGCACGGAAAATCCTCACTGGGCTCGTCCTCGACAGCCCACGCACGGGACGGTAGTGTCTCCACAGTGGACAGTGAAAATAGCGGGGTCAGGAGCTCACAGCGTATATCAAACATGAAAGCCGGACCCAAGCGTACAGCTAGCACTACTTCTAAACCCGAGCGACCGGATAGCTCGGCATCCACAGGCACTACCGACACAGACCCTGCGCTATCTACGTCTAGTACTGTTCGACGTAGAGAACCCGCCAAGGGCGATGGAGGTAGACGTCCGCGACCGGCATTTTCAACGCTTCAGCAGCATTTCACGCCTAAAAAGACCGTCAAGGCCCTAACATCAACGTTTATAAATCCTCCTACCCAAGATCCGGCGGCCAGTGGCACTATGTCTGCAGACGTTATTCGCTTACAAGCTGAACTACTGCAGTTGCATCTTCTACATGAATCGTCTGCGCAAACTAGCAGGCAATGGGAACTCAGTGCGAAGAGGAAGCTTCACCAGAAATTCGACGAAGTTGCCAGCATGTACCAGATCATGCGAGGCAACGAGCGTCAAATTCGAGAACAGGCCAACTTGCGCGCTCTGCAAGACTGGAATAGCGGAGGCACGCCTTTCGGGCTTGCTGAAAACATTCAACTGCTCTCAGCGCCTCTCCACGAGCTTCCTGCGTTGGTAGACCCGGGAGGACGATATATGCGCCTGATCGACGACTTTGAGGAGTGGATGAATTGGGTCAGTCGGGTTTGGGAGAAGCGAGAGCGAAGGCTGCAGGAAGGCGGCCGGGACCTGGACTCTGCTGAAGGCCTTGGAGATGCTTGGAAAGCCGAAAATGCAGCCCTAACGCGCAAACTGACCGTGTTCTCGCGGGATCTAGAGACATTGGCTGAGCCGGCAGCAGGCTCGAGTGTAGCTGCGATGGTGAGCTGCTGTCGCCAGCTGCTGCGTGGAATGCTGGAGGAGTTGCAGACGATGCAGTCTGTCGAGATGGAGGTGGTGTCACGGGAAAGAGAATGGATTGAGGGGGGCCTTGCAGCTTTGGCAGAAGACATCAGTGCCCATCTTGTTGAGACGCAGGAAGGTAGCGAATCCTGGAGAGACTAGTGTTGATCACCTCTGCTCTTTGGCTTTATCGCCGGAGTAGCATTATCTTGGCACTGCGCGATGTGTTGCGTGTAAAACTAATGCAGCCAAGTGTCTTTGCCTGCGTAAAACAAGCTCAAGCCTATTTCGTAAAGAAGCCTCCGAGGATACGAGTAGGTACCCGCTTGCGGTTTAAGATAGGTGAGGGATTTGGAAATCCATCAGGACCGCCGAGATGATAATCGATTTCCCAAGGTGGCAGTTGCTGGAGATTCAGGCCTGCAGATATAAAAACTCCGCATGTTCGCGGTTTCACGCTTGGACTCGATCGCGGTTGGGCCTCCGTGTTGAGCCGCACACTAGGTATTGCCAAGATGATGACCTCAGCTGAGGAAATGAAGAATTCAGCCGTTTCATTTGTTCGGTCGGTGCTTTAATCACCACACAGGGCATGAGTAAGCACTAGGTGTACTGGCGCACGCACAGATGGCCCTATCCGGAACAAATCCGGAACAAATGAGAGTAATCACGAATATCTAGGATTAATTGTCAAGATTGGGTATCTATAGTCAGAACTCGTGTCTGGGACTGTTCCGGCGGTGGTAAGGCTGATGGTTCAGAGGGTTAAAGAGGGGCTGAGAGGGCTGGGATGGCTGGGATGGCTGGGATGGCTGGGATGGGCTGTGTTTGGCTGGGTTGGCACGCATGGCGGTAGAGAGATGGTCTCAGCCCTAACAAGGTGTAAAGCGAGTGGGCTGCATTGGTTGCGTGAATTGAACTGCGCGAGTTGGGTGAGTTGGGTATTCGTGAAGGACAGGTGAAACAGAAGATATCCCTTCGGTGGTCATCCGCGTACTTTTGACGTTCGCGCACGGTCCACCTCTCGTAGGACTTCACCAGCGGAAGGGATAGGCTCTATTATTCATGATTATGGATGCAAATCGCTAGAAGTTTAAATTCGTATCGGCCCTATGGCGGTTATATTTACACGCCGGACATAGCACGGCTATTACCTGGTCGTTACTTGGGTAGCCCGCCGCGATGCAACAGGTCCGCGGATGGCAGGGCGACCGTTACGCATCTGGCGGATTTGGCTTCCACGCTTTTCCAGGCCTTGTGTTACTCCGCTCGCCGAGCATCGTCCACCAACACCAGGATGCGCCTTTATATGAGCATGTCTCTCGCGTTACTAAAGCCACCATGCTCGTTCGAGAAAGTGCATAAGCTGCGCGCATCAGCGCTGCTCTTTCGACGCGACACAGCCCAATCCTAGCGCCTGTCGTGATGTTATTACCAAGCAGCTTTTGTCCGTTGATATGATTACTCAGCCGCCGTTTCTCACAGTCTCTTTTACTCAACTCCTTTCCCTATGGCTGCTCCCTACTGGCCGACATGGCTGCAGTACCGCTCGTTTGATACGACTTTGGCACATTGGCGCATTCGCACCGTCTTCGCGTAGTGCGTCTCCCACCAGCTTCGTTTTTTCTGTACATCCTAGCACCCGTCTTTCGAACTACCGCCGCTTGTTTGCCAGCGGTGAACACGACGGCTTCCTGTACCTACAGCATTTCGGACCCTTGACATTCTTCTAACAGCCGAAGGAACCGCGGACGGCAGTGGCGCAACTCTCCTTTTTAGTCCCGCTTCTATTTCTGCACAGGCGTCTGTCCACTCTGGTCTGACGGCGCTTGGATGCTAGTTACTCTACTCGGTCATACCATATATTTTATACTGTCAATTTATTTCATACTCTTCCATCCCCGGCATTTTCCAACATAATCATCCCCGCCGTCAGCTCAGCTCTTGAAGGTCTTTTCATCGCAGCTTCACCCCGACTGTTTTCAACATTACTAATCCCTCTTAGCACCGCGGGGGGACTTGCTTCGGGCTTCGGAGTTCGTCCGAAATCGAAACCGTTAGTCCTGGCCCGGAAACGCCTCAGGTAGACGAATGGCGGACTGGACAGGTTCCATTTGTCTCTCAAGGGCTGGTGCTACTCATGGAACCTGGCTCGGGAAGGAAAAGGCCTTGGGAAGAAGAAAATACAGCCCACGTCCCACCTGCTCGCCCAGCGTTGACTTCTGCGCCGCGCGAGGGTCTAATTTCCCCGCTGCCGCAACGTGCCGACTGGTACGCTCGTGACAGCCAGGATCAAGGTCACAGGAGGCTGCCCCCATTACACACCCCCTCATGCGTCGCATCAGCAGAGCATGGCGTAGGCGCATCAAGCTCATCCCAGACATCGTCCCAGCTCTTCGGGCCTGTGGGATTCTTCGATGTCTTTCAACCGAAAAGACAACGACTTCAGGATGGCGAAGGTATGATTCAACCCTTTCATCGTCCTCTGACTCAGCCGTTCAGCGACAAATGTGCGGTGTGAAGAGCCGCAACGCATAATTTGTCTGGATTAGTCGTGTCTCTGTTTGGCTACCTGTTTCAGCATGCGTCCACCATCGTCAGTGGCTAAATCCTGATTACAGAACCATCAATAACCTATCTGAGTGAGCTTGAATCGAATCAATCTCTACGCCCACTTGTCACTGATGCGCAACACTTTCGATTCGGGATTGATCCGGCGCCGCATGCAGCAGGGGCAGTGATCTGCTGTAGTCCCACCTGCTCAGGCCAAACATGTTCCAAGATTCGTACAGTAATCCAGAAGCTTGCCTCGGAACTCATCGTATTAGATTCAAGGGTTAGATCAATCTTGCACAATAACACTCAATCGCTCAAAGAGGTAAATTTTCCTGCAGAACGCCAACTGCGTGGCTCAAAATGCTCTGATTCGTCGATCGTGGTCACTAATATTTCACATCAGACTCCTGAGGTCGAGAGCGTGGGCACTGAGAAATCACTTCAGTGGGCGCTTGATCTTGTGCAATGGACCAATCTCAAATTACAAGATCATACCGAAAGATTAATTGCACGCGCTCCCGAGCACGGCCTTTATCAAAGCGAACCGACTTCGACTGTAGGCCTTTACGAAACCATGAAACGAAGACAAGAGAATATTGACCGCGAAGAACATTCACCCTCGGCTAGGCCGCCACCCGGCTCACTGTACGAACTCCCGAGGTTCCCACATCCTGCTGGGATGCCTGAGGATAGTCGGAGAAGTCTTTATAGCAGCGACCTCCCATCTATGTCGCACTCACCGCATCGCACAGCATCATCAGGCTCAATCTTTATCCCCCCTCAGTCTCCACTGCAGGCCTCACAAACATTACGCAGTGGGATGCTCCCATCACCATCATCAATGAATTTCCCTACAGGACCTAACCTACCACCAATCTCCCCGCCTTCTTCTGTGCAAACTTCTGCTCAAACAGTCCACTTCCAGGATCTTCAACATCAGGTCAGCATCAAGACGCTAGCATTTCAAACATTGCAGCGTGAATACGACAGTCTTCTACAGAAGCTCGAGCGGCAGCGGACCAAGTGCGCAACGCTAGAGAAGAAGTTTGAAGTCAGTGATGTCGAGATCAACACACTAACGGACGAAAAGGAGAAGCTGCAAGCACAAATTGCCGCGCTCGAATCGCAAGTTGAGGAACTCCAAAAAAGTCGCGATGAAGCACGCCGCCAACTCTCCGCTAATGGCGCTCAGTACATGCGCATAATGGAGATGGCAAGCCGATTGCAAGCACAGGGGGCCGAAGACAAGAAACGCTGGGAGGCGGAAAAGGTCGAATTGGAGCGTAGAATCAAGCTACTGGAGGAGGCGATGGTGACCGGGGGGGAGAGGCCGGACGTACCGCTCACGCAGGCTGCAACTGAGCCGTTTCATCCTACATCGGCGAGGCAACCGGCAGCTTCGACTACGACTGCTCCTATGGCTCCAACGTTAGCGTCTTCGGCCGAGACAATAGCTGTCCTCCGCGCCGAAATCGCAAGGCTGCGCTCGCGGACCCAATCGCTGGAAACGGCATTGCAGACAATGAAGGATGAGAGCATCTCCATTCAGGCTGCGGCTCAAACGCTGGTTGGCTCGGGCCGCAAGGTCAAAGACGCGGTGGATACTGTGCTTAGGGAATGAATTCGCTTGAATTGTAGTCTGATATGCCAAGTCCTTTTATAAGAAATCACGGATGTTGCATAACGTCTAATCAGCTCATTCTGCTGACTACAAACGATGTCCTAAGACGCGAGAGCATCTGACGGAACCGCGTCCCGGCTTCTCCGCCGCTTTCGCGATCAGATACCAGAGACCTCTGGTTCGTGTCACGTCCGTGCGAAAATGCAGATATTTCCAATCCATTACGAGCCGCGCCTCCCCGCAAGCCACCAATACATCTACCTCTCCAGTCGAGCTTACATGTCGCGGCTCTCAGCTGAGAAAGTGGGCCTTATGCATCCTCAACCGCAAGATATGCTCGCCTTCGCCACCATCGCCCACCTCGAGCCCGTATTCCACCGACATGTCATTCCTCTTGTTTTTTCTCTTTTCCGCGGCAAAGGGCACAGCTTATCCGCCACCATGGTCCGATCCCGCTTGAGCCAAGCAATATCTTCCGCGAATGCGGAGAGCGGGTTAGCGTGGAAGGAAGGCTCTTGCTCCCTCCAGCGTTGTTCTGATTTGTAGCATGTGCATTTGATATCGATAGCATTTATTCTTGCGGCGAGCGGCAGCGTGTGGTCGCAGCTGCCGGCCAATGCTTTGTTCTTTTGTTTTTAGGGGGCGGAGCGGCGAGCATAGCGGATACCTTTCCTTCTTCACTGTAACACCACCTTGCTCCTCTTGACCTACAATATTCCATGTAGCGTCCTGTGGCGCGACGTGGATACGGTGACACATCTAACTCGCCCGCCTATTTTTGGTCTAGTTTTTATCTTTTCCTAGTAGCAGCTTTAACATAGCATGGAGAGGCTAGCTCAGCATGGGCAGCGCATGGGGCAGTGGCACTTCACAAACATCTAAAACACGTTATAGAGATTTGACATAGACGCATAAGAAAGCTCATGACTTTGGACGTGCAGACGACCTGCTTCTGGCTAGCGTTGGCGCGCGGGCTAGCGGGCTATCCCAAAGCGGCAACTCAATGTCGCCGTCAACGAACGCCAGCAGTTACAAACTGCATCAACCCAACACGCGCCCCCACCACGGCGCTCTCTTTCGCGGCTCGAAATAGAAAGCTGTGCGAGCCATGCATGCGTGACGTAAAGGACGGAGGAGCAGGAACTGATGGCGAAGTTTTTTTTCTGCCCGCGCAGAGGATCCCGAGCGAGCGTGAGCGAGGCCCACATGACAAATCTGGTTCCCTGGGCCGCGCCGGCGGCGGTCGTATGCCTGCACGCGCGTGGACGGCCGTTCGCCGCATCTTATATTGACGGCTGCCATATCACCACACGCGGTTGAAAAAAACACGGCATACTTTCCGCTGCACTGCGACAGTAACGGTTTTGCAGCAGATGATCAGCAGATAATCAGCAGATACGGGATTCTCGGCAAGGTGGGACTACATGCACTATTTTCCCTTTTTTTTCTTCTTATTCGTACATAGACAGCTATTTTTATCCTACCGGTTACAGTACAAGTAGGTGCCGTGCAAGACTTGCAACCCTAGCAGCGGACGAGAAAAATGCAAAAGCCTGCCCAGCGCCATCGCCCCGTTTCCGTGCCACCTTCTCCCACCCGCGCCGGGGGCCCCTCGTGAGAAACTGTGGTAGAAAATATGATTAGAAGTACCTGAACGCGCTCACGACGGTTGGTAGTTTCGCAGCTGCATACGTTAGCACGTGACTCGTCCAAACACCACCCATCGTCTCGAACAACGGCAAAGAGACCCCCTTCTGTCTCGCCGAAATGAAGGAGGGGAAAGGGGTCGAGTGGGGTATGGTTGGGTAGGCAACTCACATCCAAACTAACAACGCGACTACTCATCCTGCTCTGGTCGCGCATCACGCCGACCAACCCCTCGCTCTCCTGAAACAAGCCGCTCTTCAAACTAATCACGATAAACTGCATCCCCGGCCCCGCGTGCTCCTTCACGTACTTGGCCACTCTGGACACATTGACGTTGTCCAGCGCGGCGTCGACCTCGTCCAGCACGAAAAACGGACTCGGCTGGAACGAGTGGATGGCAAACAGCAGCGCCAGCGCCGCGATCGTCTTCTCGCCCCCGGAGAGGTGCTCCATGTCGCGGAACCGCTTGAGCGGCGGCATGGCGTGGTATTTCAGCCCGCTCAGGAACGGCTCGGCCGAGTCCTCGGTGTCCAGGTACGCCTGCCCGCCCATCGGGAACTGCGCGCTGCGCGTCAGCTCGCGGTACGTCGTGCCGATCTGCTCCGCGATGTGCGAGAAGGCCTTTTGGAAGAGGGTTAACCGCTGCGTTTTCACGTCTTCGAAGGCGTCTTTGGCTCGTTTGGCTGCCCGGCGTGCGGCGTCGAATTCTTTTTCGGTGGATTTCAGCCGCGTCAGCACGGTTTCGAGGCGCTCGATCGCGCGCATGTTGGGCGACATTTTGTCTAGGGCATTGCTGAGGTTGGAGATGGTTTCGAGGAGCATGGCTTCGCGCTGGGGGGATGGGTCCTGTGGGTAGCGTTAGTTTCTAGCTCGTGAAGTTGGGTCAGGGTGTAGCCCAGGGGAAAGGAAGGAGAGGAAGGAGAAGGGACGGAAGGGAGTGGAGATCAGGCACACATTTTCCAGTTCCTCGTCCAGCCCGTCGAAATCGACCTCGATGCCATAGTCCTGCACCTCGGCCACCTGCAGCGTCGCATCCGGGTCCTCGTCCACGTCCATGGCGTCCTGGTCCTCCCCTAGCATGTTGTCCAGCGGCAGCGAGCTGAGCGGCTTCGAGCCCTGCTCGAGCGGGATCTTGATCTCGTCGATCTTGCATTTGCGCAATAGCGCATAGCGGCCGGCAGAATTGCGCTGGATCTCAGCTTCGAGGGCCGCAACGGCGCGCAGGACGCCTTCGACAGACTTGTTACGCTTGGCGAGCTCGCGGCGCTGCTCGCCCACGACGTCGGATTTCTGCGTCGCTTTCTCTTGCTGCGTGGTCAGCGCTGCTTTGAACGAGTCGAGCTCGGCCGAAAGCACGTCCAGGCTGTCTTGCATGGTGTCTTTCTCGGCGCGCAGCGAGGCGATTAGGTCTTCGTCGCGCTGTGACTGCTCTTCGAGCGCCTTGATGCGGTCGTTTGTCGCTTGCAGCCGGTTCGTCTCGAAGCTCAGCTGGTTCTCGAGCCGGCTGCGCTGTTTCGTGAACTCGAGTCTCTTCTCGGCGGCGTCTTGCTGCAGAGATCCTTGCTGGGCTTCGTAGTCCCGGATGTTTTCGTAGCCCAGACGCTGGCAGAATGCCGCGAACACTTCGTCCTCGATCCTGCTTATCGAGTCCTGGAAGGTTTTGAGAGTGCTCTTCAGCCGTTCCAGTCGCTGTGACAACTCCTGGTATTTTGGCTGTGTTTCTTGGAATTGATTCCTTGCGAATGCGTGCTCTTTCTTCTTGCTTTGGATGTTGCGGTCTAGAGCTTTCACTTCGTCTTGGGCGAAGTTTAGGCGGTGCTCCAGCCCCGCGAGCTCTCCTTGCAGGGTTTCTTCTTCTGTGCCGCGCCGATGGCCTTTGGGTAGCTCGGCGAGGCGCTCTAGCAGGTTGTCTTTGACTTTGCGAAGGTTTTCGATTTCTGTGTCTTCCCAGCGTTTGGTATTTCGGTCGGATGGGCCGCGACCACCCGTCATCAGACCGCCCTTGTGAATGACAGTTCCGTCGAGTGTAACGGCTTTGGCTTCGACGCCTTTGTCATAGCAGAGATATTTTGCGACTGCAAGATCATCGCAGACAATTGCGTTGCCGCAGGCATAAGACATAGCTCGCTCGACCGAGCTGTCATAATCGATAGTGTCGATAGCCAGGCGCATGCCTCTATGCATGCCCTTCAGATTTGAATTGATACCCTTGACTTGTATAGTATCAAGCGGAATGAATGTTGCTTGACCGTATCTCTGCTCACGGAGGAATTGAATGCAGTCCTTGGCTGTCTTCTCTGTGTCCACCACTATGGCATCGAAATGTCGCCCGAGTACGGTGCTAACCGCAGCCTCGTACTTCTTCTGCTTTGGTTTGCACAACTCGTGAACTCTGCCCCGGACGGCATTGGAGTAGACGCGCTTCATCGCAGCCACGATCTCTCGAGCACGCATTTCCTTCTCGCTTTGCCTCCGGCCGTTGTCAGCCTCGAGCAACTTAGTTAGGACGTCTTGCAATCGTTCATTGAGCTCGGTCTGAAGTTGCGCACTGCGTAGACGCTCCGAAGTGAGCTGGTTGTATTCCTTCTTCTTCGTATTTATCTCCTGCTCTGTCTGCTTGATCTGCCCAGTTATGTTTTGCCGTCGGTCCTGTAACTCTGATATCTCATCCTCGAGCTTCTGGACTTGGGCTTGTGACAACTCAACCTTGCTCTTCAAGCTATTGAGAGTCTCCTCATCAGTCTTGACTTGACGGGTGAGATCATTGACTTGGATCTGATCACCAGAGGTTCGCTTGGTAACCTCGCTCTGTAGCCTGTTATACTCTTGCAGATCTGCCTCACTGAGCTCCCGGCCTTCCTGCTGGGCAACCTGCTTCCATTCGTCTTCCCACTTCTTTTGGGCTTTTTTGACAGTAGCGAGATTTTTCTTATGCTGGTCCACGACACGAGCTTGGTTGTCGCGATCTTTCGTAATCTCGGCAATTCGCGTTTGATACTTCTGTAAATCCCGATTCGAGATGCGGATTTTTTCATCGATAGGGACAAGGCCGTTCTCTTTCTCCTCGATTTCTTTCTCTTTATTCCTAATGTTCCTCTCAATTTTCGACACATCCCGTGCAACCTTGGCTTGGTCCTTCTTAGCATCATCGAGCCTTTGATGGTATTTCTCAACGCCACGTTTGTGTTCCTTCAGCTCTTCCTGATGCATCTGAATCTGCTCTCCAGATTCTTGCATGACGCGCTGGAAATGGAAGAGTTTCCAAAGCACATGCGTGACAACAGCCTGATCTCGCTCTTCCGCTTTCCGCTCATATTCCTCAGCTTCTTGCTTCTGCTCCTGATACTGTTTAATCTCCGCATTTATGGCACGGCGCTGGTTTAACTTAAAAGTCTGGTCATCGATAGCCTTCTCGCATTCGATTTTCAGCTGATCATACTCGGCCTTGTACTCCAGACTGCCTGAAATCTGCTCGATCAGCCGCGTCAGGTCTTTAGGCGACTGCGAGGCAACAGCCTCGACATCGCCCTGGAAGACGAGGAAGTTGCGTGCCTTGATGAGGATAGCCTCGGCCTCCAGCGCATCGTTGTACTGCTTCGCCGTGACAACACGGTTGTTGATGCGGTACTCGCTCTGCCCCGCACTAGTGATGGTGCGCTTCCACTTCTGCTCCTCGCCCGCGTCATCCTCGTATACGGCCATGACCCATGCCGACTGCGGGTCGTTGCGCTGGCTGCTGCACTGGGTGCCCTCGTCGTCGGACTCGGCGTCGCCATTTGCAACCTGCTCGGTCGCCGTGCCGTCGGCGTTTATCTTGGAGGTGCGCAGCACGCGCCCACGGTAGACGAGATCGCGGAGGTGAGTGGAGCGCAGATGTGAGGATTTGATACCCAGCACGAAGGATATGGCATCCATGCTGCACGCGATTGTGAGATTTGGTGGATGCTAGGATAGTGGGGTACCTACGAGTTGGACTTGCCAGAGCCATTGGGACCGATGATGGAAGTGAAGTAGGAGTCACCGAACAGCAAGACGTGGTGGCCGCGGTAGGACTTGAAGTCTAGAAGCTGTCAATATAGTGTATTGCGAGTTGTAGTAAAGGACGTACCCTTGAGCTCTAGTCTCACGAGTTTACCCATTGCGCCGCGGTTCGAATAGCGGATAAGATTAACAGAATTATTTGAAGGGCGCAGAGATGGACGAATAAGAAGGACGTCTTAGTCGTAAAGACGTTAATCGTGAATGATCATGGTGTGCGATGACTGGTGTTGATGATATTCATGCCACTAACCATCTCTCCTTCGCGTCGCCTCTCGAAGCGCGTCGCGATGTTGGCTGCAGTCCGCCGTAGCGATCAGAGATGTTTTGATCAGGACCCTTTAAAAAACACCTGCCACTATCCTGTTGTGCCAGTTAACAAAGACTTATTTCAAGGACTATATTGCAATATCTTCACTCTACACATCTCTACATTATTTGTTACCATCAAGCCCTATCAATACAAACCCTCCCAGAGCTGCAGCGTAATCAGAGCCGCCGTTTCACTGTAGCTTCGGTGTCAAAAACCCCCTATCCGCCTGAGGAAAAGTTACTGGCACTGCACTATGACGCCTAGAGCTTAAACTCCAATCAACGCACCCTCTTCAACCACGTCCTTGATTCAAACCTCGACGACAAAGACAACCGCCTGCTGCTCCCCAGTCACACGGCCGCGAACATAGGACCCTGTCTGCTTATCCTGTCATGAGCACTCAAGCCCTAATACATAGATAGACGAGCTGTACGCCCCAATTTTTCCCTTTCCACCTTCCTCGTTTCCTACTCGTCTACAAAAAAAAGGAATGAAGAACGCAGATTACAAGATCACTGACAAGCCACGATGGCCGTAGGTTCACCGCCGCGCTACTACCAGAAGCCCTCACATCGCCGCACTTCCTCCGACCTCCATAAAGTCGACGAGGAAGGCCCCGCCATGTCAGATCCGATTCCCATACCTCAAAAATCCCTCTCGCAGCCCGAACTCGGGGGAACCTCAGAATTTTCAAATAAGCCTCTACCAGGCAACTCGAGTTATGGCTCCTCCGCTTCAATGGGAGACGGGTCTCCGCCGGACGAGAGCAGGGTGCCCAGTTTTCCCTCTTCGCCTCCAACACCACGCCTCTCGCGACATCCCTCTTTCTCGAATAGCAGCGCCTACAGAGATGATGCATCCGATGATGGCTTCTTCTTTCCGCCACTTGAGCGCCTCACCGTATTCGATTTCGTGGAAAACCTCGCATTGTCGCAGCGCCTCGAGAAAATTCAGACTTCGATCCAAGCCCAAACCGAGAAAGTGCGGCGGCAGCAACAGCGGCTCAAATCGACCGGACTGAACGCGAAAGACCGTGTGGTGGACGAATGGCGCCGGCGACTGCCCACGCCCGACGAGCAGCTCGACAAGTACAAGAAGCGGATGCGCGAGGGCGTCGAGAGGTTGGGCAAGCGGTGGAACGACTCGAAGGCTATCACACGGCGCGAGAAAGTATCTTTCATATGCGGCGTGCTTAATATATTCATCTCCGGGTATCTCGTCGGCGCGCATCCAGAGTGGTTCCATTACTGGTACACGCTGCAACTGCTCTACTTCATGCCGATCCGCGTTTACACGTACCACAAGAGAGGCTACCACTACTTTCTTGCTGATCTGTGCTACTTCGTCAACCTGCTCTGCGTGCTGAGCATCTGGGTCTTCCCGAACTCGAAACGCCTGTTCATCAGCACGTACTGCCTGGCCCTTGGCAACAACGCCGTCGCAATCGCTATGTGGCGGAACTCGCTTGTCTTCCACTCCCTCGACAAAGTGACTAGGTAAGTCTATCCCCTACTCCTTTCCCTACCATCATACCCAACACCGCACTAACATGGCTCCAGTCTCTTCATCCACATCATGCCCTGCGTCACCCTGCACTGCCTCGTCCACCTCCTCCCGCTCGACCTCCAAGCGACGCGCTTCCCGGCCATCTACAACATCAAGACCTCGGAACCCTCGTCCCCAGAGCACTACACGCTGCCACAGATGATGCTCTGGGCCACGATCCCCTACGCCTTCTGGCAGCTCTCCTACCACGTACTAATCACAGTGCGACGGCGCGAGAAAATCGCTGCGGGACGCCCGACCAGCTTCACCTGGCTTCGACGCTCGTACGCGCCGACGATCCTCGGCAAATTCGTGCTCTCGCTCCCAGAGTACCTGCAGGAGCCGGCCTTCATGGGCATCCAGTACGTCTACGCCTGCATCACCATGACGCCCTGCCCGCTTTGGTTCTGGAGCCGGTGGGCCAGCGGCGGCTTCCTGGTTGTCGTCTTCATCTGGAGCGTCTACAACGGCGCGACCTACTACATCGACGTCTTCGGGAAGCGCTTCCAGAAGGAGCTCGAGGCGCTGCGGGCGGATGTCGCCAAGTGGCAGGGCTCGCCGGACATCGCGGGCGGTGTGACGCCGGGGAGCGCAACTACGCCGGGCGGGTTCGTGGCCGGCGATGTGGCCGGCGATGTGGCGGAGAAAAGGAAGAGCATGGGCAGCGACACGGCGGGCGATGATGGCGGGCTGAGTCCGCAGCCGCTGAGCATGGGCGCCGCGGCAGGGTTGGCTGGACTGGATGTGGAGGCGCGGAGGGCGTCGTTGGAGCGCATTCCGCTGCTGGATGGGGCAACGAGGGTGCGGGTTTGGGAGGGGGCGGAGGGGCTTGTGCGCGAGCGGAAGTGATGAACCTGGTGCTAGAGGGGGTTATAAGACGTGTAATATGTACGAGCGCTTAGGTTGCATGTAATAACTGGCATTTTCTATTTTTCTTTTGTGTGTCGGCGTTTGTTTGGCCTTTTTTTGGCCTACCTCGTTTCTAGCGCTGCTTACTTTTTTTAACATGGTGTGTTTGGTTGGGCGGTGTCTTCATGTCCTTTGCGTATGGGAAGAGATGGATGATGGATGGATATACCCCCTTGATTTTCGCCAATGCGTTTCCGTTCTTTCCGCTGCTTTAGATGTGAGGTCGGGTGGGCTAGGTAGGGTTAGTTAATGCATACAAGCGGATCGAGCTCTTCCTGACTGCTAGGCCGGCGTTTTGCCCAGCACTCTCTTCCACAACATTAATTCCTACATGCGCAACGAAAGGTTGGATACAGTCGTTTGCAAAATATCGTTTAATCGCTTAAGCTTGCATCGCACCCGGTAGGCGCCCTTTGTATACAAACTCAAAGTTTCTTATCAGGTGACAACTCTTCCATTAGCGTATCCAGCCCCTTGCGCACCCCTATTACCTAATAAATTCTTCTATAACGTAGTTCACCAGGTAGTGGCGGCCCCACCAAAACTCGCGACTACAAAAATACGAATTGCTCAACCACGAATAGTTGTATTTAGTGTAGCTATCTACTAGCTAATTGCCTGCTGTTTAGGGCACATACATACATTATTAGTTGAAAATGGCGTTACGTGTTGCGAGATTTTGATGGGGGCCGCCACTACCTGGTGGCCGCCACTACCTAGTGAACTACGTTAAAGCGTCGACGAGCTTATAGGCGTCGCTTTAGTAAGAAATTGTTTGAATGCGAATAGGTTACAGGACCCAGTCATGTGACCTATTTCGCTTCTGTCGCTTAGACCACTTTCCATAGAGTATATAGAGGCCTGCGCGGCCTACTTAATACAACTCAGTCACATCCACACCAAGCATACTAGCACTATACGTCTATAGTGCTACGTGCCCCGTGAAAGACTCACCACCCGGGAGACGCTTTATATCACACGGAGTGATACAAACAGAAATAAATGTTTTAAATATTAAATTTTATATATAGAGTTATTATATATTTTATTAATGTAATAGATTCTTTAGGTAATTATATCTATATATTTTTAAATTATAACCCCTTATTAAGAATACTAGGGGTCGAGATACATCGTCGTAGAACATAAGTTAGACTTTAAAATAAATGTTTATAGATTTTAAATAAAACCGACCGACTACCTATATCTAACTTCTTATAAAATAGAGCTACGATATTGCTGTAATATAGAGGCGATAGAGAAGACAAAGAGCTTTTAGAGATAATTAGATGTAGAGAAGTATATAAGGTATAGCAGTAAGGTAAGATTACGACCGACGAGTTTTGGATAAAATGCGACTAATGAAAATGCGACCAACGAAAATATAACCAACTAGCTACAACGTCGTTATTTAAAGCAATAGATAGAGAAATTAAAGAGATCCTACCTTATAGTAGTTTTATAATAACTAGACGTTATAAAAGCTTGAGATACAGCGTTGTAAATACTCGAAGATAATAATTCCTAATTGCTATCCCTTGACATGTTGGCTGTTACGGCACTGGCAAATTGCCGTCAGATTGCCGCAAACTGCCGTTACGTGATGGCAAGTTGCGGCAAGTTGCCATCACGTGACCAGGAGATTATATATAACTTCAAGCGGTGCTTCCGTTCTTCTTATTTCCTTTCTTTAGCTTTAGATCCTTATTTATAGACAATCTAATTATACAGGCTTGCACAACCCTCTTGCCGTGCTCGTGCCTTAATTAATAGAGTCGCTAATATTATCCAAAGCTCTTTCTACTCTCTTTCTTCCTAAGAAGGAACTTAAATATATCTATAAGGACACAGAATAGGACCCTAAGGATATTACTAGGACTATAAGGACAGGACAGACCCCTAAGAACTAAAAGAATATAAATAGAACGCGAAACCTAAGAATAGGATACACATAGATCAGAACCCCTAGGAAATAAATAAATACTAGAAATTACCTAATACCCCTACCGCCATACTAAGAAATACAGCAGCTGGCAAAGCCGCTATAGGACCTATAAATATCTCTAATAGTGAAACAGTCGCCGTCTTAACCCCCTAGGAAGAACTTGTAGTAGCTAATGCCAAAATCAAGCGGCTTTAAGAGCTGCTTAAAACTAGAGACACCCCTATACCTAGCAAAGAGTTATTAGATACCTAAAGACTTGCTATAGTCCTTAAGACCCTAGCCCAACGTATAGTATTAGCATTGTTGCGGTCCGCGAAGGTTGTGGACCCCTTATTACTTACGGACGGAACTAACCCTATATTTAATAATTGGAAGCTTTAACTACAAGATAAGCTTAAAGTTAATACGGACTACTTCCCTACTGCTTAAGCTAAAATGGCCTATGTCTTTAGCCGTACTAATAGGGACGCATAGACGCATCTATGTCCGCGATACGCTTAGGACTTAGCAGACCCCTTCCTCTCTAAAGAAGAGATAATTGACTACCTATCTTCTATTTATAAGAACCCCTTTAAGATATAGAACGCCCACCTTAATTATAAAGCCCTTAACATAAAAACAATAGAGACCTTTTTAGCCTTTTAGACCCGCTTTTTATACCTAGCTGGCTAAGCCTAAATTCCCTATAAAGATCTAATGCTAGACCTCTTTAACAAGCTTACCCTAGACCTATAGCGCGCCGTACTGCTAGTTTTTACTACTGTATAGACGCTAAAGGTACTTATAGACCACTGCCTGGCTATTAATTAAGGCCTCTATTAAATTAAGGTATAAGCTAAGCGGTATAAAGCCAGAAACTCTTTAAACCAGACTATAAGCGCTATAAAAACGGCCCGTAGTGCCCTAGTATAATTGGCAACTCCTATAGCACCAGCTATATAGCCCGCCGTTAATTTAGCGGCTAGCCGCGCAGCTAGCCCTACTGCGGGTCCGGCGCATACTTGGCCTATATATAGCAACCCCCGTAAACAGGCCCTTAGTAATTAAGGAGCTTGCTTTTTATATGGCCAGAAGGACTACTTCGCCAAGGACTGCCCAATAAAGGTAAAAATGGACGAGGTTCTGTTAATACAGAAGAATAGCGTAGAGTTGGAAAAAGAGAAACCCTAGAGGAAGACTCCTCTCTAGGGTTAAAAGGGATTGATATATTATATATTAATCTAGGTCGGCTAGTTAGTGGAAGAAGCTGCACTATCCCTTATACTTTATTTTGTAATAGATATTAAGTTTTAACCTTTGCTTTAGCTGACTCTAGAGTAAATGCCTTTGCCTTAATAGACACTTAGAACGCTATAAAGCTAGCCAGATTTTTAAATACGCCCCTTAAGGAACTGCCTAAACTAGTTCCTATTTGCGGGTACAACAGAAGAATAGGGCCACCTATTATAACTATCTTATAGATCTACCTCCGTGCTAACAGACAAAGGTAGTATAATATCCCCTTTCTTATTACGGACCTAGGAAGCCATAATATAATCTTAGGAGGAAAATAGCTAGCCTATTTAGGCTTATAGCTCAATATATAGAATAGATAGCTCCTTTGGCCTAAATTCCTACCCCTAACCCCTTCCTTTATAAAAGAAATTAGTATTATAATGGAGAACCTTATACGGCCCTAGATTAATACTATCTACTAAACTAATGCTATGCGTAAGGACTAGGCCTTTAAGAAGGATGTACAGCTTAATCCATAACAGATTTATATACTACGCCGCCCCTAAACTACCTATATTACGTCCCCCGCACTAAAGACCTAGGAAATTAGTAGTAACCTAGCCAAGTCCCTTATAGAGAACTTAGGCCCTATATAGCTATATAGGAAGGCCAGGAATACCAGACGCTATACTAAACTAATAGACTAGAAGGATAACTTATAGAAAATGGAATATAAGCTAAGGAAGACTATAAACCCTATACCGCAAAATACGGCCCAATAAAAGTCCGTAAAGAAACCTATTGTGACGGTGCTGGAGCACGCCACCTGCCATACTTAGTGGACCCTGACTCCTGCCAACCAATTAGGATTTTCCATTCCCGGGATGGAAAATCGCCATTGGCTCGCCTACTACTAGCGCCTTAGCAACCTCTTTGTATCCTACCAGTCTCTAACAGACTTCTTTTTCTCCTTAGCTTAGTATTCTTATATAGTAGCAATCTATAAGCTTCGGTTTAGAAGCATTTGTATAAGCCCGTTATATTATACTAAGCTCTCCCTACATTGCCTGGGAAGGTCTTAATAGTGTCCCACCCTAGGAAGAAGACCTTTATCTGCAACAACGCGTCGACGCGTTATACTTGGACATTAAAAAAACTCACACTACTATTGCCTAAGAAGGTCCTAATAATATCCTAATTTATAGGCCAGATTGTACTTAACCTACACACCTAAAAGAACCCCGGAATTGAAACCGAATTATATAATCCCAATAAACCTTAGGAAGCTAACAATAGTACCTAAAGCAAGCTCATCTAAAAGACCTGCCTCTACCTAAGAGGAACATAAGATCTAGTTAGAATTAGAAATTAAAGACAATAACAACGTTATAAATATGCATAAGCAGATTCGTGCCCTTACAGCCAATTAGAAGGTTAATTGTTTCCAAGTCCAAAGCATATAAGAGACTCTAAAGGAGATCCTAAAAAGCCTTGCTGCCCTATAAAACAGCCTAGCCTCCCCTTTACAAAGCCTTAGTTAACCTATTTATTTAACCAAATGCAATACACTAGAGAGTACGGACATGATAACAAAGTAATTAAAATCCGTTAAGCTCCCTAACCCCCCACTATTATTAGACGGTATAGGCCCAACCTTTAAGAACTGGAGAATCTAGGTGTAAGGAAAGCTTTATATTAACTATAACTATTTCCCCTCTAAAGAAGCTAAGATGCTCTACCTCTTTAGTTAAACCATTAGGGACACCTAGCGATACCTCTAGGCCAAGTTGAAAGATAAGTCACCTATTCAGTTTATATCTATTAATAAGATAATATAGCACCTAGCTGCTATCTATATTAATCTAAATAAAGTATAGGATGCCTGTTATAACTATAATCGCTTAATAATAAAACCGAACCAACCCTTTACTAAGTTCTAGACTCAATTCTTATACCTAGTAGGCGAAGGCCAGGTTCCCCCTAGGAACTACTGTTTGGACCTATATAACAAGCTAATAGTTTAACTATAGAAGAAGATTACGGTAGCCTTAAATAACCTACTAACCTACTAAAGACTTATAGCCTAATATTTGTTGCTAGATTTAGGACTAAAACAAATTAATACTCATTCTGACTAACTAAAGAAGTTCTATAGTAACCGGAACCTATCCGCCACACCAATAGGAGCTAGCGTTAGAAGATAAACTATAACCGCCCTTATACTAAAAGCGGTTATAACTACCTACTTACAAGCCTTATCTAAATCGCTATGTACTATACCTTCAGCCAATACTTATTATAACACCCCAATTAACCCTGCCACGGTTATATACTTTAATTGCGGAAAGGATAGTTACTTTATAACGTCCTGCCTAGAGCTAAAGGATATAGGTAATATTAAGGAGATAGAGGAAGAAGAAATGTCCAATAAGTTGGGAAAAGAAGAACCCTAGGGAAAGACTTCCCCCTAGGGTATCCTATTAATTTTAAAGAGATTAATTTAAGTTAGCTAATAGGTGGCAAATACTTTACAGTTCCATATATAGTATCTTAAAATAGATATAAAGTTAATATAACTGCCCTTATTAACACTAGAGCAAATAGCTTTGCCTTTATAAATACTGCTTATGTAAATGACGTTGCTAAGTTTTTAAATATAAATACTACCTAACTAAAGAAGCCTGTTTAAGTAAAAGGCTATAACGGCCAAGTTAGTAAGCTGGTTACCTATGTCTTAAAGCTATATATTGCCATTAATAGACGACGCTAGTTTAGTATCTTCTTCTATATCCTAGACCTAGGGTCCCATAATATAATCCTTAGCCAAAAATAGATATCCTACTTTAATATTTAGCTGAACGTTTAATAAAGACAGTTTATCTAGCCGGAGAATAGACTAAAGTTACCCTCTTTTATTAGAGAAATCTATACTAACTATAAGACATTAGCCGTAAAGGCTGACCCTATCCACTAGCAGAATGTTAGGGACCGCAACCTAGCCTTTACTTAAGAAGATACCCGCCACAAGGCCGGTAAAAACCCCGTACTAATAAAAATACTCCCCTAAAGGAGTATAGTTAAGGAGGACTCTACTTATAAAAGTAAAACAGACAGTAATATAGACGAATTCCAAATTGCGGAGATCCGGCTAATGGGGAAGAGGATATACCAATAGGACGCAGAGGATAACCTTTAGAAGATATAATAAGAGCTAAAAAAAAGTAAAGACAACGCTAATACGCTAAAGGCCCCTAAGGCCGCGGACACCCCTACTATTACATAACCCCCCTATAGTAGACATCGCGGCAATTAGCACTATAGGTTTCCATTTTAATATATATTAGAAGGAGAACGAGGTCTTTATAACTAGCTTATATAAAATTAACCAGATTATTAATAAGAAGGAAAAAGGGCTAGTAAAGGAAACTAACAAGGAGCTAGTTAAGCGCCTCCTCCCTACATACCTCTTAGACTATAGAGACGCGTTCTTAAAAGCAGCCTCAGACATACTGCCCCTATACTAAACCTACAATTATAAAATTTAACTGGAGGCCGATAACTCTCTAAGCTACAGCCCCCTCTACTAGTAAACTATAGAGGAACTAAAAGCAACCAAGCAGTACTTAATCAATAACCTCTATAAGGGGTTTATTAAGCCAAGTTAGGCCCCTTTTACTTCCCCTATTCTATTTATAAAGAAACCTAATAAAGGCCTCCGCTTCTACATTAACTATTAGAAACTAAACGCCATTACTTAAAAAGATTATTACCCTCTCCCCCTAATTAACGAGACCCTTATATATCTAAGCCAAGCTAAAATCTTTACTAAGCTTAATATCTGCCAAGCCTTCTACTAAATTAAAATAGACCCTATATTAGAGGATCTAACAACGTTCCGTACCCGCTATAGTTCTTATAAATATAAAGTTCTTCCTTTTAGACTAATAAATGGGCTAGCTATATACCAACGTTATATAAATAATGTTCTTTTTAACCACCTTAATAAATTCTGTATAGTATATCTAGACAACATTCTTATATACTTAGACAATAAACTTAAGCACTAAGTTCACGTTAAAAAGGTCCTAAAGAGACTACGGAATATGTTACGGACGCTTTAAGTACAATGTTACAACTACTTGGGGAAGAGTCGTAGGAAGCTAGTTAGTTAATATAGGCACGGTCTAGGATAGATCTAGTGGAACTATGTAACGAGGAATGGTAAGCGAGTCACATAATATTATACGTAGTGTACAGAGTATATGCAGTGTATATCTATATATAACACGTATAACACGTACCTTATGTATAAGAGAGGATTTCTTAGGAGTATAGTTATATATTTAAAGGACCTCAGTCCCTACCGTAGATAGTTCTCTCCTTGTAGTAAATCTTAGAATATAATTAGAGTTAATCTGTTAGGTAACCACTCCACCAGTTATTATTATATTATTAATTTATTCTTACCTATATACCCAGCCTAATAATAGGACCTACCGTAGTTCCTACTATAAGGTTCCGTTACACATTTACTACTAAGGTTATGGTATTAAATAAGATTAAATAATATGCCACCTAAAGCACTAGTCACAACAGCGTTAATAATAGCCATAACCTTAGGACCAGGAGACACCAGTATAGTAGATATAGATTCTTAAGTAGTTACGCGAGGTTAGTTATAGGAAATAGTTAATTACTTATAAGATAATAATAGGATACTTAAAGAACGCATTAATAGAATTAAAGCAGCGAAAATTAAACTACCTTCAATTAAACAGTTCTTAGGAGAGAAGTTAAAGCTTAAGGGGTTTCTTACGCAGATACACTTTAAGGTAATGCAGGAAGGAGCGAAGTTAGTAATATCGTTAGATTAAGTAACCTATGTAGGATTGTTCCTAATAGGAAGGGCACTTAAGTGGTTTAAACTATACCTCACAGAAATATAGGCTAATGGCATAACAACTACTAACTAGAATGTATGGTATATATTTACCAGTTAGAACGGGTTCGCGGAACAACTAACGCAGATATTTAAAGACCTAGAGGCTATAACTATAGCGGAACAAAAGCTTCAGAACTTAGTATAACGCACTTTAGCAATTAAGTATATAACGCAGTTTCAAACACTAGCTATATAGGTTAAGTGGAATGACAGGGCGCTTATAGTATAGTATAAATAAGGACTTAAGGCTAAAGTCTAGGACGTAATTATCCTAATAGAAGATGCGGATACTCTAAAAAAGTTAATAGACCAGTTAATAAAGATTAATAATAGAATCTATTAAAGAGAACAAGCTAAGAGAGGGCAAAACAGAGTTCTATAGTTATATAAGGCGCAGAGTACGCAATAACAGACATAGAGTTAAAAACCATAGAATAGCGCAAAGCTAATAGACCTAAGCGGTACTAAAGAAACCTAAAGGTGGGAAAAGAAACTATAGAAACCTAAAGGTTAAGGATCTAGTAATTAAAGGACCTAAGAGTAAAGGCTAAACTAGGGATCTTAGTAGCAGAAGACATTTAGGCGGACTCTATAGCAAAAAAAATAGTTTAAAAACAGGGCTTATATAAATTATAGAAAATAAGGTTATTTCGCCAGAGACTACAAAGGTGGTTAGAGTAACTATATAGTAAAGGGAACAAGGCTAGTAGACAGCACATATGTACAGAGGGATAATAGTGCACTATAAGGAATAAAAGAGTGTTTAATTAACAGTTTTGCGTATTGTTATAATAACGTATACCAAATTTATAAGGACGCTAAGTATGGCGCAAGCTATTGGCTATAGGAGCTATTATTATTTAAGTTTAAAGGAACCAATAAACTAGCTCGCAGATTGGATATTAATAATAATAAGTTTAATATAGGCGAAGCATTTACCAACAATAAGGCAATAAAGGCAGCTTACTAAAAGCATATAGACCTTAGAGAAGTTAAAACTAAAGTAGAGATTAAAACCATTACAGAATAGGGTTTAGTAATGGATGCCATAACACTATAGAATACAATTTCCATCACTTTATAAGACAAAAGGAGTAATGTTTAGAAGAAACTAAGTAAGTAGACAACTGCTAGTGCTAGCTCATCACTTAATAAAGGCAAAAGGCCATAGGTTTAAGATTCTTAAGAAGAGATAAAAGAAGCTTAAGATTTTTAAAACAAGATAAGACACACCTAAGGACCCATAACGGACGAAAACCAATAGGAAAGAGTAGCAACTTAGTTTAATAACAAATAAATAAGTATAGGACATAAGTTCAAGAACTATAAGTTTGGGGAATAAATAAGAACGTTAGTAATCCCAGGTAAACGCAGTGTTTAGCCTAAAAATTAAACAGTTAATACTAGGATTAAAAAGTAAGACAACTATAAAGATCTAGCTATAAGATGCAGAAAACAAGAAACTATAGATAAGTTTAAAACAAGAATCATTATATAGCAAGAGCAAAAGCTAGATAAGAGGTTAGCTATACTAGGTTATATAAGGGACAGAGCACCTATACAAAGAGTTACTAATAGGCTAAGTATAGGGACACCTAGGGCAAAATGGTTAGATAAACTAGAATAAAAAAAGGATTTAGATATTCCAACTAGGTTCAAAGAAAGACATACCAAAAGATGTTATAATGCAGCAATAATAAGGTACTTTCTAATAGATAAACCATATACACTAAACTAGTTGTATGGAAAGTGGTATAGGCAACAATACAATAACAAATAGGAAGACTTTTATATATAGCTAAATAAAAAAGTTATCTAAGACTAACCCATTACGGAGAAACGCATGAGTTACATTAAGGGAGCATTAATTATAATATTAAGGAACCTAGAAGAAGGATCTAGGGACTAGAGAAGTAAACAACAAATCTTAGTACCCGTAGTAGAAATACCAGTAGTTAGGTCAACTAGGTATAGGTTTAAACTTAAGAATAAAAACAAACTAAGAGTTAACCTAAAACATATAGCGCATTATATACTATCATGGATAGCTTATATGGATGACACGTGCAACATATATAGAGCACTAAAAGACAAGAACCGGAAGTACCTAGTAAAGATATATTAGGCACCAGAGGAAAAGCGGTTTAGGAATACTAAGTATATACATAGATAGCACCTAGTAGAAGTATAAGGTTAAGGGGACTTAATACTTTAACCAGGAAGATTCCTTACGGAAGAGTGTCTAGATAAATAATAGTGGTAGAAGTGCCTAGAGAACACTTATCTATAGTATATAGAGGAAAAGAAACGAACTAAGTATTAGCTAAAGTTAGACTAAGTATAGGCAGGATCTAATAGCCAATAGTTAGGAAAAGGGGAGGCGTATAAAACTAAAGAGAACCAGTATTAGAGCCTTAAACCCTTAAAGGAATTTAAGGTTAATACCTAAATTTACAAGCTAAATGGCAAGATCAGCAGTTTAAAGCGTTAGTAGACAGTAGAGTAACTAGAAACCATATATTACCAAAAGTAGTAAAAAGGATAGGGTTACCACACAGACAAAAGGAACACCTATATCCACTTATAATAATTTCTAGAGATCAGATAGCCTATAGAGGAGGCATTATTAATCTTAAAACAGAACCTATTTAGTTAACTATTAAAGGAAGACCAATTAGAATGTCTTTTAATATCCTACTATTAGGACAGAATAAGGCGATATTAGGAATACCTTGGTTATAGGAGTATAATCTAAAGATCAATTAGGTTATAGGTTAGGTTAATATTAAGGATACTTAATAGCGCAAAGTGCAATAGTAAACTAAGTTGGTATAGTACTAAGTCGGAGCAATATACAAAGAGACTAAGCGAGGCTTAAGTTATATACCAAAGAGGTACTACAAGTATGGTAAAAAGTTATAGTCACCAGAAAGTAAAAAGCTGTTAGAGCATACAGCATAGGACTATAAAATAGAATTAGAAGAAGAAATAAGTCTAAAGTTCTTTCTAATCTACAAGCTTACTAAAACGGAGTCAGTAGCGCTTAAGGAGTTTATCTAGGAGAACTTACGCAAGGGATATATCAGACCATTACAGTTATTAGTAGGATATCCAGTACTATTCATCCCAAAGAAAAACGGAAAACTTAGGATATGTATAGACTACAGACAGTTAAACAGTATTACCAGGAAGGATAGGTATCCTTTACCCTTAATTAGCGAAATCTAAGATAGGATAGGCAACGCAAAGATCTTTATAAAGATAGATCTAAAATAGGCGTACTATTAGATCAGGATTAAGAAAGGCAACAAATAGAAGGCAGCCTTTAGGTTAAAGGAAGGACTATATAAACCATTAGTTATACAATTTGGGCTTATAAATATACCAGTAACATTCCAGAAGCAAATTAATAGTGTATTAAAAAAACACCTAGATGAATTTGTTATAGCATACCTTAACAACATTATTATTTACTTAGAAAGTGAGAAAGAATATAAAGAACACATTAAATAGGTCTTAAAGAGACTATAGGAAGAACAGATACTAGTAACAATTAAAAAATACAAGTTCTTTACAAAAAAAACTAATTTTATAGAATTTATTATTAAACTAGGAAAGATCAGTATGGACCTAAAGAAAATAGAAGCCATAGTAAGTTGGCAAGAACTAGAGAACGTTACGCAGTTAAGGTCGTTTCTAGGGTTTTGTAACTACTATAGGAGGTTTATAGCATAATAGTTAAAAAGCATTAAGCCGTTTATAAGGCTAATAAAGAAAGAGGAACCGTAAGTTTAGGGTAGTAAATAGAAGGAGCTGTTCTAGGAACTTAAAGAGTTATTTACCTAAGAACTAATCCTCAAGATCTATTAACCAAAGTTAGAAATAGTTATTAAGACAAATATATCAGACTTTGCACTAGGAGCATATTTACTACAGAAGTACCAGGACGTATAGCATCTAGTAACGTACTATAGTCGGAAAATAACACCACTAGAGTTAAACTATGACATCTACAATAAGGAGTTATTAGGTATAGTTACAGCATTTAAGAAATAAAGAGCATTCTTATAAGGCATAGAGAAACCATTTATGGTTAAGACGGACTATAAGAACCTTACAGGATTCCTAACAATAAAGAAACTCAACTAAAGACAGGTTAGATGGGCGGAAATGCTTATAGAATACTATTTCAAAATTCAGCTTACTAAGGGTACAGATAATGCACGAGCAAACGCTTTAAGCAGAAAGGCTAAACTACAAAGTAATAAAAAGCTATTAGGAGCTTTGTTACAAAAGGATTAAAACAGATTAATTAGGTATAATTATCCAAAGATCGCAGTAACCAAGAAAAGTCAGATCCATAAATTACTAAAAAGTAATTAGATATAGAAGATCCAAAAAGCATAGGCAGAGGATCTAGACTTAAAGCAATATAAAAATAGAGAAGCAACGTATATGCCTAAGTCTGTTATAGAAGAATTTGTTAAGGAATTCCATAAGGAAATAACACAAGGATATAACGGGTCTATAGGACTAGTGTTAAGGCTTTAAAAGGAGTATATTATTTAAGAAATCTGGGGGCTAGCAAGACAAGTTATAAAAGAATATCTAAATTACTAAAGGAATAAACCAATAAGGCATAAGCCGTACGGAGGGCTATAACCCGTTGAGATACTAGGAAGACTATAGGAAGTTATATTATAGGACTTCATTGTTAAGTTACTAAAGTTAAGAGATCCTATTACAGGACAAGATTATAACGCGATTTTAGTGATAGTAGATAAGCTAATAAAGTGGGGATACTTTATAGCATGCACTAAAGAGATATTAGTAGAAGATGTCGCTAGAATCTATATAAAGGAAGTATTTATAAGATATAGAGCACTAGATAAGATTATATTAGACAGAGATCTAAGATTTATAGCAGCATTTTAGGAAGTGTTTTTAGCAGAATAAGGGGTTTACGCAGTAACATCTATAGCGTATTATCCGTAGACGGACGGATAAATGGAAAGACTAAACTAGACACTAGAACAGTATCTAAGGCATTATATTAATTACGCATAGAACAATTAGGTATTATTATTACTAGTTATACAGTTTATATACAATACAACACTATAAGAAGGAATAGGGACATTACTATTTAAGGCAAATTACGGATATAAACTAAGAATATTATTATCGCTATATTAAGTAAAAAAGATAAGTAGCACAGCTAAATAAAGAATAGAGACGTTAATAAATCTTTATATAGACCTCATAGAAACAGCTAAGCTAGTACAGCAAAGGATAAAAAGGTACTATAATGCTAAGAGATCTAAGGGACCAGATCTTAAGGAGGGAGATAAAGTGTGGCTACTATACAAAAATTTTAAGAGTTAACAACTAAGCAAGAAGTTAGACCATGTTAGACTAGAACCTTTTAAAATTAAGTAAAAAATTTTATTAGTCACATATAAGTTAAATCTACTAGCTAAAATAAAGATCTACCCTATATAACATATTGCGATGCTAGAACTAGTATACGGAGATATTAAGCCACTAGTTTATAAGGCAGATATATATAGAGGACAAAAAGAAGACAAATGGCAAGTTTTAAATATTATTAGTCACAAGGACGTAGATGACAAAATATAGTATAAAGTAAAGTGGATAGGCTATAGTAAGACTACCTAGGAGCCACTAAGCAACCTAGAGAACGCTATAGGAAAGGTAAAGAAGTATTAGAAGAAAGCAGGTTAGGAAGTATTAAAAAAGGATTACCAAAGAACAAGTTACCTAAGGGGGACCCAAGAGGAGCAATTACTGAGCTACTTAGAGTTGTTTCCCTTATAGGAGGAAAGCTAGTCCTTTTATTACCTAGCTTGTTAAGACCCTATTAAATAAGTTTCTATTCCTTAGAACGAACCTTCTTATAAACCTTTTTAAGATGGGTTAACCGAGCGAACGTAACCTGCTAAGACTTAAAGGAGCGACGCTGAGCCTTAAGGGCCCAAGTAGTCTCTTTAGCAGAACGGTGGAGTTTGGCGCGCGTGGCGGCCAACTTAGACTTAAGCTTTATAGCGGTAGATTAAACACAAGACCCTATAATAAGTTACTTAGGGAACTTGAAAACTGTTAAGAGTTATAGGGCGCGTATACTTAGCGTTAGAAACAAAGCGAATGTTATAGGATAACTAAACGTTTGCTTTAGTGTACTTTAAGCAAGATAAGGGTTATCAAGACAAGGGACTTACTATTGCAATATACACCAACCCTGCTTTCGCATAATGAGAATATAGAGACGACATTATATTACCAAGCGACAGTATGGCAGCCATAGTGCGAGCACAACGTTGCGCTTGTAAAGAGGAAGAAGCTTTAGGTATAATAAGTAAGAATATTAACTAGACTAATTAAACGGATATTACACCTCTAGTGGACAACTTGGAGATGTTAGGAATCTTTAAGGATAAAGATAAAGAGGAGGGAGATAGTATTACGGACGCTTTAAATACAATGTTATAACTACTTGGGGAAGAGTTGCAGGAAGCTAGTTAGTTAATATAGGTACGGTCTAGGATAGATCTAGTGGAACCATATAACAAAGAATGGTAAGCGAGTCACATAATATTATACGTAGTGTATAGAGTATACGTAGTATACGTCTATATATAATACGTATAACACGTACCTCATATATAAGAGAGGATTTCTTAGGAGTATAGTTATGTATTTAAAGGACCTCAGTCCCTACCGTAGATAGTTCTCTCCTTGTAGTAAATCTTAGAATACAATTGGAGTTAATCTATTAGGCAACCACTCTACCAGTTATTATTATGTTGTTAATTTGTTCTTACCTATATACCTAGCTTAATAATAGGACCTACCGTAGTTCCTGCTATAAGGTTCCGTTACAGAATACAGGCCTATAAGTTAATATTAAAAAATATAAATTTAAAGTAAAAAGAACAAAGTACCTTAGGTTTATTGTTAGTATAAAAGGAATTAAAGTTAACCCTAAGAAGGTAGAGGCAATATACAACTAGAAACCCCCTTATACTATAAAAGGTATCTAGTCCTTTCTTGGCTTCTGTAATTTCTACTATTAGTTTATCTATAATTATGGGATTATAGCTAAGCCTTTTATACGGCTAACTAAGAATAACACACCTTTTATTTTTAATAACAGCTATATAGAAGCCTTTAAGCAGTTAAAGAACCGACTTATCTCCTCCCTAATTCTCTATCACTATGACCTAAACCTAGAATTAATGCTAGAAACGGACGCGTCTAATAAAGTAGTAGCAGGTATTCTCTTACAGCTATACCCAAATAGCGAGTAGTACCCTATTATGTTCTTCTTAAAGATAATGGCCCTAGCTAAGTATAACTACAAGGTGCACAACAAGGAAATACTGGCTATTATATAATTGTTATCCTAGTAGCGCGCAGAGCTTAAAAGCACAGACTCTTAGATTAAAGTCTATACTAATTATAAAGCCCTTAAGTATTTTATGACAACAAAGCAGCTTATCAGTTAATAGGCCAGATAGGCTAAAATACTCTCCTAATTCTTCTTTACGATTATGTATTGCCCTAGAAGGTAAAATTCTAAAGCTAATGCCTTTACCTGGAGAGAATAGGACGTAGAACCACAGAATAAGCTAAAGGCTTAGTACTAGACACGTGCCCTCCTCCGCCCTAAGCAGCTTGACCCATGTATCCTTAAGAAACTAAGCTCTAAATAGAATAAGCTAGCGCCTATAAAAGGAGAGATTCTAGATAAACTAATGGGACTAATTAACTATATCCTAATTGCGAACCGTATAGCCGAATCCCTAAAAGCCCTCCGCGACTAAGCTATAAAAGGCAACCGTGATTTGGAAATAAAAGACGGATTGCTCTTATACTAAGAACGGCTTATAGTTCTAGACGTTAATAACCTATAAATAGAGCTGATCTATAAAGCCCACTATTAAGTCTCTATGGCGTACCCTAGTTAAGACAAGATCTACTAACTACTAGCGCCTTACTAGTACTGGCGAGGACTTATATCCGACATAGAACAATTTGTTAGGAATTGTCATCCTTATAAATAGGTAGATACCCTTAGGGATTAAACCCCTAAATAGCTACAACCACTACCAGTTCCTAAACGCCCTTAGCAGCATATTATAATGGACTTTGAATTATTCCTAAAGGATAAATATGGCTATAATATAGCCTTTATAGTAGTTAACCAACTAAGTAAGCAAGCTATTTCTCTTCCCTGCTTTAAGACTATAACTACAAAAGATATAGCCCGTATGTATATTAACAACATTTACTAGATCTATAGCGCTCCTAAGTTAATTGTCTCTAACTATGGACCCTAGTTTATATTAGACTTCTAGGACGAATTCTACCGCATCCTTAGGATTAAGATTAAGCTCTCTACTGTATTTTACTCTTAGACTAATAGCCAAACCAAGATTATAAACTAATACCTTAACCAGTAACTTCGCCCCTTTATTAATTACTACTAGAACAACTGGTTAGAACTACTGCCTATAATAGACTACGCATAGCTTACGCTCCCTTATAATAGTATAAGAATGTCGCTATTTAAGCTACTTTATAGATATAAGCCACAAATATCCTTTAATTAGGATAGACCTATAGGACCTGTAATGGCCCGCGAACGCCTTAGCTATAAAAAGGCCCAGACATTTACTAAGAGAATGCATAGAGCCTAGGAGACTGCCCAAGCAGTTATAAAAAAGGCATAGGAGAAGAAAGAGGCCAACGTAAACCAATACCGTTATAAGGTAGACTTCTATATAGGAGATAAGGTATGGGTGTTAATAAAGAACTGGAAGACCTAGAGGCCAAGCCGCAAGCTAGACTACTAAATGGCTAGCCCCTACAAGATCCCTAAGAAAGTAGGGCACCCTTTTAAGGTTAAGCTACCAGAGTTAATAAAGATCCACCCTGTCTTCTCTCTAGACTAATTGCGGAAGGCTGCGGACAACCTATTGCCTAGATAGTATAACGACCCCCCACTACCAATCTAGATTGCAAAGGACAAGAAATAGGAAGTTAAAGAGATCTTAGCAGTTAAGAAGGACCGTGGTACCTTAAAATACTATGTGAGCTAGGTAGGTTATAACGAAGATCTAGAATGGTACCCTATATCTAATTTTAAGTACTCTCCTCATAAGCTACGGGACTTCTACCTAGCCTACCCTAATCTCCCTAGACCACCACGCCAATTAGAAAGTTAGATTAAATACTAGGAAGAAGGGGTGGATAACTATAATAATTTAAATAATAATAAGGAGCTTGGACAATGCCTACGGGCAGGCTTTTTTAGGAGGAGGGGGTGATGTAACAGTGCTAGAGCACACCACCTGCTATACTTAGTGGACCCTAACTCCTGCCAACCAATCAGGATTTTCCATCCCCGGGATGGAAAATCGCTATTGGCTCGCCTACTACTAGCGCCTTAGCGACCCCTTTGTATCCTACTAGTCTCTAACAGACTTCTTCTTCTTCTTCTTAGCTTAGTATTCTTATATGGTAGCAATCTACAAGCTTTGGTTTAGAAGTATTTATACGAGCCCATCACACCTATAGACCTTCTCCTAGTTAATATCTGCTATATTGGCGCTATAGGATTCTATTGGAACTTAATCTAACCTAATACCGTTGCCTTTACCACCAGCTTATATAAAATTAATCGAATAATTAAGGAAAAGGAAAGCGAGCTTAGCGGATAGGAAAGTGAGCTTATGGATAAGGAGCTAGTAGAACAGAAACTACCCCATTAATACTAGAAATTTAAGGACGTATTCTCTAAGGTAGTGTTTAATATGCTCCTACCTTACTAACTGTATAACCACAAGATTGAGATTAAGCTAGATAAGGAAGACACCCTTAGTTATAGGCCCCTTTATTAGCAGTTTACTGCCGAATTATAGGCTACAAAGTAGTACCTTATTAATAACCTAAATAAGGGCTTTATTAAGCCTAGTTAAGCCCCTTTTAACTTGCCTATTCTCTTTACTAAAAAACCAAATAGAGGACTTTGTTTCTGCATTAACTACTATAAACTTAATAATATAACCCGCAAGGACCGCTATCTACTGCCCTTACTTAATAAGACTCTAGCCTAAATAAGTAGAGCTAAGATCTTTACTAAGCTTAATATCCGTTAGGCTTTTTACCGGATTAGAATGGATCCTAGATTAAAAAATCTTACTACATTTTAAACCCATTATGGAATATATAAATGCAAAGTACTTCCTTTTGGATTAACTAACTGGCCAGCTATATACCAGCGGTATATAAATAATATACTCTTTAACTACCTTAACAACTTCTATACGGCCTACCTGGATAATATTATAATCTACTCTAAGAATAAGTTAGAATATAAGGAGCATATCTATAAAGTCCTATAACGGCTCCATAAGGCCGGCCTCTAGGCCAATATTAGGAAATTAGAATTTAGTGTTAAGCGTATAAAGTACCTAGGTTCTATTATTAGTATAGACGGAATTAAGGCTAACCTAGAGAAAACGGCTATAATTAACTAGTGGATACCCCCACGGACCGTAAAGGGGGTACAATTATTTTTAGGTTTTTGTAACTTCTACTAACGCTTTATTAAAAACTATAGTAGGATTGCCTAGCCTCTTAACCGCCTTACTAGGAAAGACTAGCTATTCCACTTTAATGCCATATATATGTAGGCCTTTAATAAGCTTAAAAAACGGCTGGTATCGGCTCCCCTACTTACCCACTTTAACCCAGAATAGCCCTTAATGCTAGAAACTAATGCCTTAGACAGCGCAATAGCTGGTATTTTCTCCTAAAAGCAACTAAACGGAGAATGGCACCCTATTGTATACTATTTGAAGACTATAATAGATGCCGAGCTAAACTACTACATCTATAATAAAGAAATGCTGGCTATTATCTCTAGCTTTTAGCACTAGTGTGTATAGCTAGAGGGGACCCTTAAGCCTATTAAAGTAGTTTCGGATTATAAGGCCCTAGAATACTTTATAATAACTAAGGCCCTTACGGCCTGGTAGGTACGCTAGGCAGATATCCTATTTTAGTTTAACTTCTTAATTATATATAGACCAGGCGCTATAAACTGTGCGGATGCTTTTATAAGGCGTAAATAGGACTTAGGTAACTAGGCGGCTGCGAAGATCTTATTATAGACCTAGACACTACTACAACTAGAGCACCTTAACCCCCAGATATAGGCAGAGCTAAATACAGACCCTTTAGATGCTGAGATATATCCTGTTAACTCTATAGAACTTAACCTTATTAATAAACTACTGTAGGCAAACTGTACGGCCCCTTCTCTATAGGAGTACCGCGAAAAGGTAAAGGATGCTACTAGCCCATGGTCCCTTAAAAATGGACTACTTAAGCACTAGGAACGGCTGGTAGTGGCAAAAAAACAGAATTTACGGACTTAGCTTATTGCTAAAGTATATACCTAGGTCTCTACGGCCTACCCTAGAAAGAATAAGACCTGTAAAATTATTGGTAACCAATACTACTAGCCCAGAATGGTTATGGATATCGACCACTATATATGGAACTGTAGCGACTGCTATAGGTTTATAATTCCACGGGATAAGACCCTAGGACTATTAAAGCCACTTCTAATACTAAAACGCCCCTAGTAGTATATCTCTATGGACTTTTATAAGCTGCCTATAGACCGTGACGGATATAATATGGTAATAATCCTAGTTAACCGCTTTGGCAAGCGCCCGTTCTTAATCCCCTATTATAAGGATATTGATGCTAAGGAGGTAGCCTAACTATATATCTATTATGTCTACCGAATTTACGGACTACTAGATACTATTATATCCAATTACGGGCCGTAGTTTATATTGGCCTTCTAGAATAAGTTTACTTGGATCCTTGGCATTAAGCTAAAGCTTTTTATAGTATACCACCTCTAAATAGACGGTTAGATGGAGATTATAAATTAATACTTAGACCAGAGGCTCCGGCCCTTTATTAACTACTTTTAGGACAACTAGGGCGAACTGCTACCCCTAATAAACTACGCCTAGGCAACCCTACCCTATGACTCTACGGGGTTTGCACCTATTTAGCTAGAGATAGGATACTTACCCTATATAAGCTTTAACTGGGAAAGACCAGAAGGGCCATAGACTATACGCGAAAAACTGTCTTATAAAGAAGCCTAGTAATATGCTAAATACTTAGAAGAAGCCTGGACGGTAGCCTATATAAATCTAGAAAAGGCCTAGAGATTAATAGAATAGTAGGCAAACAAGTATAGGCGTAAGCCTAACTTTACCGTAGATAATAGGGTCTGGGTTATAATAAAGAACTGGAAGACAAAACGGCCTAGCCGTAAGCTAGACTATAAGATGGCAGGACCGTATAAGATCCTTAATAAAGAAGGTAACTTGTATAAGGTTAAGCTCCTAGACTTAATTAAAGTCTACCCTATCTTTTTACTGGATAGGCTATGGAAGGCTATAAATAACTTACTACCTAGATAAAAGAATAAGCCTCCCCTACCAATTTAAGTTAATAGTGATGATAAATGGGAAGTTAACAAAATACTAGCCTGTAAACTAGTACGAGGAACGCTATAATACCGTGTCTAATGGAAAGGCTATAATCTAGACCTAACCTAATACCCTACCTGGAACTTTATAAGCTACCCCTAGAGGCTTAAAGAATTTTATAACTAATACCCTAACAAACCTGGACCCCTAAAGTACCTTAATAAGTAGATAGAGTGCTAGTATAGTAAAGACGATAAATTACTAGTAGAGTATAAAGACAAGAATGCCCTGTGGGGGTAATACGGACATATAAAGCCTAAGGGCAGGCTTTTTTGGAAGGGGGGGGGGGGGGGGTTAATGTTACGGCACTGGCAAATTGCCGTTAGATTGCCGCAAACTGCCGTTATATAATAATAAGTTGCGGTAAGTTACCATTACGTAACTAGGAGATTGTATATAACTTTAAGTGGTGCTTCCGTTCTTCTTATTTCCTTTTTTTAGCTTTAGATCCTTGTTTATAGACAATCTAATTATATAGGCTTGCACGACCCTCTTGCCGTGCTCGTGCCTTAATTGACAGAGTTGCTAACATTGGCGTTCTCGTCTAGGCGCCAAGCCTAGGAATAACGTGCCTAGGTGTACGTAATACCTTATAGAAATTGTAAATAGCTAGTTATTTTCAATAATTCGATACCGTATAATGCCGTATATATTTTCAAATGATATTAAATTGCTTTAGCTAAGTGTAGTCTCTAGCACGGGTAGCTAATTCGGAGCCTCTAATTGGCTAAGCCCTTATTAATAGCTGAGGACGTAAATTAAACATGTTAAGGGATAATATATTAGCTACCTAGTTAAGCTAGCTACCTGGTTAAGCTACCAAAATCTACTAACTTTAGTCTTTTATAACTCCACCCCTATTAAAGATTTTTTTATTTAAATATCTTTAATAGGGGTGGAGTTATAAAAGACTAAAGTTAGTAGATTTTAGTATGTTTTAGGGTAGCTTAACTAGGTAGCTAGCTTAACTAGGTAGCTAATACGTTAATATTTTTTGGCTACTAATAGTTGTACACCCCCTACTAAACAGGCTTAGATCCTTCCTCTTTAAGTTAGAACGTTATATGTGTCCGCGCGCAATTGTCGCGCGCCTTAACTTAGTATGCTCAGACTAAGAAACCGATGAATATCCGCAAGCTAACCTATTTAATAGATCCATCTGTTTCTTGGTATGCGAGGCCCGGCTTATTCTTGGTTAGCCAGAAAATCACGTATTCAGCCAGCCACCTGGGTTAGATTTGAGGATCTCTATAGCGCCACGAGCGTTAAGCTGTAAAAGTACGCGTATTAGGGACCACCTGCTAATTAAGCCGCTGATAGACGCCGACCACACGGTAATTAGGGCCATTAGGGCCTTAAGTATATATAAAAAAGTCCTCCCTACCTAATCCTCAATCACGGTAGCACGTCTGCTATTATACCTACTATATAAGATGGCGCTAACCAACCGCGTAGAGATTAATATCGCTAATAATGCCGAATTACGCGCTAACGCGTAGCATGTCCTCGCCCTTACGTGTGCTACTAGGCCTAAGAACACGTCTTTAACATACAAACTAAAGCAGAGAGAGTTTAAGGTAAGAAGGACATAATACCCCTATCGCGCCCTATAGCTAACATATCGTCCGGCTCTAGGCCTTCTATAAATAGAAGCAGTACTATGACAGTAATACCATTATAGAGGATAAGCTACTGCTCTTTCTTATTAAGGAGGTTACAGCCTAGCCCTTAAAAGGGAAGAGCTGTAAAGCCGACAGTGACGTACCCTAAGAGGAAACGCGTCTCTTATGGCGGTCAGTTCGTGGCTATATTACTGCTCTAATGGACCTCTATTGGATGCAGAAAGCTATAGGAATAAACAGCCACCTGTTTCTATGGGAGGATAGCATTAAGGAGTACCTAAAGACACTACAGTAAAGGGACGCGCAGTATAAGAAAGAGCAGTTCGCTAATAAGGGTAGAGATACCCTTCTTAACGGCTATACCGAGGAGGAGTTTTAGAGCATCTGCCGCGAGCTCTGGACTAGGGGCGCCGTTTTGTCCCTAAAGTGCTACTTCCGCACACTTGTCGATATCCTACTAGGCCACTATATGCTTACCTATAGTAGTAATAGATGCTTCGCTAAGATCTCAGATCTATTTACCATTAAGTTTAAGGGTAAAGGCCCTATACGCTATATGCCCTTAATATTCACTACGCGCGTAGGTAAGCAGAACTAGTATGGCCGTCTTAAGATTATTGGGGCCCTACGGAACAGGAGACCGCTTATTTGCATACTTAGTGGGCTAGCCTTTTATCTTCTATACCGCTAGGATTTTAGTACTAAGCTATTTCCAGACTTTAGTAGGCGTTTAGTATGGTATAATATACGCCTAATTAAGAGCAGTACAAGGGACCGCGAGGCGGCCCTCTTATATAACTTGCAGCGAGATTAGGTCGCAAAGGCCTTCTAGTACGTTGGCGTCTTCTTAAAGAAGAAGATGCATATTAGGCGGAGCGCTGGTGCTAAGACAGCAGAGCTAAAGGGGGTTAGTAAGGACTAGATTTAACGCGCTAGGAGGTAAAACTAAGAGTAGATAGTAGGCTGTTACTTAAACTCTCTCCTATAAGAGTTTATAAGATTAATAATAAGGCACCCCTTATAGATGGGCTGCTTCAAAATCTGCTATGCGGATATTATACCACCCAATACGCTGTTATTAATAATATAGCCCAAGCTAAATAAATAGAAGGGCTGTTTTGGCCTGTAGTTATACTAGATTAACAACCTTGCCGCTATAGGGGTTATAAGCCTTCTCTTTTACCTCCGCGAGGTTATTCTATAGGACTTAGTAGCCCTCTATAAGATATTCCCAAGCCATCTAGTATAGAGCCACCCTATTTTTTAGTATAAGGTGTATAAGGCCTTTATATAGGAGCTGGAGCCCTACCTATAGAAAGAGGGGAGTCTAAACTAGCTATTGATTCTCTACTAAGCTATACCACTCCTTACTAACTAATTAAAGGCTTTATGCGCTAAAAATAAGCAGACAGCTAGCGAGGTTAAGGGCTTATTAGACCATCTAGATAAGTCCCAAGGAGCCCAATCTTTGTAGCTTTAACTACTAACGTCTGGAGGCCTTATATTTTAACTAGAACCCCCTTTAGCTATAGTAGCAGTATGCCAGTCTACTAACCCCCCGCGTCCGCCTATAGAAGCGGCCCCTCTAGCTCTATCTATCATGGAATCCAGCAGATATACGTCCACTCGGGCAAGCGCTGTAGGCTCTCCTTCCTGTATAGCTTCGCCGCCACCACCACCGCAGCCGCTACTGCCACCGCCGCAGCTAGAGCCGCAGCTAGAGCCGCAGTCCCAGCTAGAGCCCGGGTCCGGGTCTCCTCCTATATACTACATAAGCCGTGCAGTAAACTCTGTACGGGCCCTTTGGCGTGAGTGGACTAAAGGGCTAGGGGGTAATCCTTCTATAGTAGCACTAGATTCTAAATAGGGTAGTAAATAGCGGGCTAGCCGGCAAAAGGAGGTTCAATGGTACTCCTTACGGCTTAAGGTTATTAAGGAGATTAAGCGGGTCGCGTAGGCCCAGAAGGTCAGCGAAAAGGCGGCTATGTGGTAGGTTAATCTACGGCAGAAGCAGATGCAGTGCTCGCTAGATTAGCTTTATAAACGGCTTTAAGCGGGTAAAAAAGCTTTAAAATAGTTATATATATTATCTATATCTAAATTCTAATAAATTCTATTAAAGCCTTCGTCTATAGCCCCCTAGGGGCTCATTTTAGTACAATATAAGTTTGATGGGGTGCTTTAGGGTGCTTTACAATAGTAGCATGCAACTTAAAACGCGAATAACTCCATCAACCCATGGCCGATTCTTGCCATTCTAGTATAAGCAGAAAGCGCTCAGCAGGCTCTACGCATAGGGCTCAACGTGTGTTGAAAAAGCGGCGTCGCTGGCGATTAAAATTCGACTGTGGATATGGGGCAACCTCTACAGTCACTAAACGCACGGGCCCCCTCGCCTGCGTAATCATGACTTAGCCGCGGATTCAGCTATACAAATGTAATTGTGCATATACTATTGGTCTGAGCCACTTTGGCAAGCTTTTAGAAGCTGAGCCGCTCTGTTTATATAAGGCAATCCATTAACTTTAACGAAATTAATGTAAGTAACCGCCACGTCTATTATCCTGTAAATACCTACGTTAGAATCGCCTTAATCAGCTCTCTAATTAATAGATTTTCTAGGATTAACTACCAGCGATAAGTGCATCTAAAAGGCGTTAAATAAACCCCTTTATTTCGTCTAGCAGGAGCTAGTCTTAAGCTTTCGATTAAACGGTAGATATTTAGGATATCTGTATTGTGTGCTAGTGCATCTAGTCTAACTAGAATTCGAATTTGAGATGTTAGGCGCGCGTATTTAGCGTATAAGTGTCTTTGTTAATATCCACAAGCATTATATGGAGTTAATTTTGCGACCGTAGGCTCCTAGACCCTTAACAGAAAATTCTTCTATAACGATTCTACCACAACTCTTCTATCGCCTATATATAGTCGCCCATACAATCGTCCGTATAAACGGCTCTACGTCGTCTCTACGAACGGCTCTGCGTTATCTTTACAAGCGGCTTTATGAGCGGCTTTATAAGCGACTCTACAAACGGCTCTACGAACGGCTCTACAAACGGCTCTACGAACGGCTCTATGAACGGCTCTGCAACGGCTCTGCAACGGCTCTGCAACGGCTCTATAACGGCTCTACGAACGGCTCTATAAATGGCTCTGCAACGGCTCTATAAATGGCTCTACTTATCTAGTAGGAGCCAGTCTTCTTAAACTTTTAATAATAAACTACCTAAGGGCTTAAACATATTATAATAAATAGATCTTAATAGGTTTTAATGGATATAGTAGATAGAGAGTAGGTGGTTAAGGTTAATATATTATTGCGGATATTGCGACCGTAATTGTACACTTTGGCAAACTGTGTTACGGCTATTTTGAAATTAATGTTAGGAACGGGAAGGCGGGAAGACTTCTTATATAGACCATTTAATTCGCTAGAGCTTAGTATATAATTAATGGATTTTTTAAGCTGCCTAAACTTGTTGTAAGAATAAAAAGTGAATATCTGTAATATTAGCTATATGGATATAGCGACGTGCTTTATAAACATCAGCCAAAGTGTCTCAGACCACAACGGGACAGATGGCCTAAACTGGTTTAGCGCCATCGGGCCGGATTTATCCGGCCTCCCATCGCGAGCCCATACCCAAATCAACACCTCGCATTCGCCCTATTTTCCCCACATCTACCATAGCTCTCAACCCGCCTCCGTTAAAGCTGTACGATTGCGCAAACCTTGCCCTTGATGATGTCCACGAGTTTGTCAAGGGGCAGGGCTATGCGGTGTCAACTTTCCGCTTAAAAACTGACAAGCAGTTACCACCTACTGTGCGCAAAATGTGGCTCTGGTGTGCCAAAGGTAATAGCTATAAAAGGACTGCTAGAAAGCGCCTTACTAGCTCTTATATAACTAACTGCCCTTTTAAACTTACCCTTATACATATAGCAATTGGGTAGTAGGTAGAAGTATAGGAACTGTCAAGGGACACCTCCGTGACACCTTACACACGTCCACCTATTTCCACCAACGCAGCAAGAAGAGACCGACCGCGAGACGGCAATCTGCCGGCAATCTACGGCAATCTGACGGCAATCTGCCGCATTCTGCCATATTCTGCCAAGTCCACCAAATCCTGCCAAGTTCTGCCAGGACCGCTCCTTAAACCCTATTCTACTCCGTGCACGTGTTAACCAAGCAACGAAACTAATAATATATACCCTTTCTCCCCGTTTCCTTACCTTCTCTCCTTACATAACGTCTTAACTTTATTACGCAGTTTATATACATAGCTTAATAATATCTACTTTACTATATATTACTACCGCTTATGCTCGCTCCGTGATACTATATTGTGTTAACCTTATATACCACCCTCCAAAATGCAGAATAACCCTAAAGCCCCTATAATAGCCGCTGGCATTATATCCGCACTCTAAGAACAATTGGCAGAGATATAGAAGTCCTTTATAGACGCCCTTGCACAAAACTAAGCCACTTTAACTTAATAACAAGCCGAATAAGAGGTATAATACCTATAAATAATTAAGGACCTCTAAGAAGAAGTCCGCGCCCTTAAAATTCCTATACTAGGGCCCTAAGGCCAAACGCCTTCTTTAGAGATAAATACGTGGGATAAGAGTCCTAAACCTATAGTAACTATTTACCCCAAACTAACTACCGCACTATAATAATCTAAATAACTACTAGACCCTTTAATATTTACTAATAAATAAAAAGAACTTTAATTATTCTTAAGTTAGCTTAAAAATAAGCTAACTAGTAATACTAACTACTACTTAACTAAAGCTAACCGACTTTGCTACGCCCTAAGTTAACTAGGAGGAGACGCAGCTAACCTTATTAAACCCCTTTAACCAAATTTAGTATAAAGTCTAGTTATACTACTTAAAGCTATATATAGTAACCTAAACCACCAAGCTACCGCTTAGAGGAAGATAAACTATATAACTTAAGGAATAAAAAGCTTCCTAGTATACTTCTCTAAATTTAACCATTATATAAAGGAAACAGGCTGGAATAACTCCACACTAGTTAACAGCCTTATTAAGTCCCTAAGCCTTAAACTAAAAACCTCCTTAATAGGTATAGACCTACTAGAAGCCCTTAATGCCTATATAAACGTTATTAATAAATGGTATAATAACATACTACGCCTAATACTAAAGTCCACTCCTTAATACAATATAATAGCTCCGTAAATATCTATTAAGTTATTATCTTAGCCTAAGCACCCTAATGCTATAGATATTAACACAGGGACCCTAGAATACGCTCTACTAGGGTCCCCTAAATAAGAATAATACATTAAGCTAGGCCTTTACTTTAAATGCGGAAGCAAGGAATATATCTTAAGATACTACTCTATCCCTATGCCCCAACATAACTTATAAACGGCTAATACTAATAACCATTTACCATATTAATCCTCTAGTTACTATCCCTAATCTTTACCTAGTTCCAGCCCCGCATCTAGTAAGCACCACTTATAAGGATAAAGTTATAACCGACGTTCTATAGGAACCCCTTCCCGCTTACCACTAAAAGGTATGTCCTAGAGTTAAGTCGCTCTTTAGGATAGCTATGTTATAGAATCTCGTTAAATGTATTAAATGTTACAAAACCTAACTCTTAGGATTATAGTATAACTGTTAACTGCCGTCTTTAGTAGAAAGGTTAATAAGCTAACGCTTAAGTCCTAATTAACACAGGAGCTAGCGGTATAGGATTTATTAATAAGATCTTTATATAAGACAATAGGTTTACCCTAACACCCCTTAACCGGCATATTAATATATTTAGATTTAATGGCAAACGCACTATCTTAGGCCGTATTACTTATATAGCGGCCCTAAGACTCTAATACTTAAATCACAAAGAATTAATTAAACTCTTTATAACTACCCTAGATTACCTAGTTATTCTTAAACAACCTTAGATAAAGCTATATAAGGTAACTATTAATTAGGACAACTTTAAGCTTCTATTTACTGCCTCCTGTTGCAAGTAGAAGTGCTTTATAACTTACTACTTAGACTCTAAACCAAAATTTAAAAATTCTACCAGGATTTACTAGTCTAAAGTTTTTACTAATATCTACCCTATATGTTACGGACGCTTTAAGTACGATGTTACGACTACTTGGGGAAGAGTCGCAGGAAGCTAGTTGGTTAATACAAGCACGGTCCAGGATGGATCCAGTAGAACCATATGACGAGGAATGGTAAGCGAGTCACATGATGTTATACGTAGTGTACGAAGTATACGTTATCTTATAAATCAGACGCTCCGCAGAAGATTTGTTCCGTGATATAGGATAACGCATAGACCCTCTAAAACGCCTGCAAACTCCTAAGCCAATTAGAATAGCGCCCTAACTCCTGCTAACTCCTGCTAACTCCTGGACCAATTAGAATAGCGCACTAATTCCAGCCCCCTACGCACCCCTGTTACCTAACAAAATCTTTAGCGGAGCGTCTGAGAGCTTATGGGCGTCGCTTTAGTGAGATTTAAATGTTTTAGATCGCGCATTTTAACTTTAACTGGCTCTATAAAGGCCCTACCAACAGTTATTAATGCTTTGTTCGATGCATTTTAATCTTAAGGTAATAGTCTTTAATTCTATACATATAAAAGCTAATTATAACGCAGTTAAAGGTATGAGATATATTATACAAAACCTTAACCATATTTTGGAATTGAATGTTTGCAATACTTGTGAACCGTTCCTCCCACTACCATCTACACCACAACTATATCACGTCTACTTTTGTTATCGGCTAAGTCCTATAACCTTCTTTGAACTCCTACGAACTTCTACGAACTCCTAGGCCAATTAGATCGCTTGTATACAGGACCCTAAGGCGTGTCTGGCGTTACTCCTCTATATATACCACCTGTTACCAATTAGAGCATAGCCAATTTGTATTCTTTTTAACTCCTGCAAACTCCTGCGAACTCCTGCAAACTCCTGTAAACTCCTAGGCTAATTAGATGCCTAAACAAAATCGCGATTATAGGAAGAAATGGTACAAGGGTTAGCGGAAGACGAGGGCGGGCGGGGTAGAGATTTGTTTGCGTCTAACACTATAACTAGGTCGTATTATAGCAATCAGCTTAATAGACCTAGAAGAATTGCCATCTATTATTAAGGAAGCTCGGCGTGAGGAAAATGTTCTGTTATAGATAGCCGTTCTAAAAGCATGTCTTAAGTAAATACTCTAGCATATAAACCTAGGAGGCCGCCCTTAAACCCCTTATTTTAAATAGATACGCACCTTAAGACGTCTAATATTTGGTTTTGGCGATACACTTCTTATTACACGCATGGGTTTTGGAAAGAGTCTTATTTTTTATGCTTTTTTAATCTTAACGGGCAAGATCACTATCTAAATAGTCCCACTAAGCAAGCTTGGCGACAAACAGTTAGATAATATCTGGAAGCTTAATAGTTCTAATCCATGTCTTATTACTGCCAAGAGTAGGAGCCTAGATAAGGCCCTAATTAAAAAAGTAAAGGATGGTGTGTATATATACATACTTCTTAGTCCTAAGCAGGCCTCGTTAAAGCCTTTCTAGGATGCGTTAAAGAGCCCAGAACTATAGGCTAGGATTAGACTTGTTATAATTAATAAGTGTTATCTAGTAAAGCAATAGAAATCGTTCCGACCGACGTTTACAATATTGGGCGAGCTACGGACAATACTTTATTAGGATATAGTTTAGTTTGGTTGTTCTACTATACTTAATAAGGAGGCAGAACAACTAGTTCTTAGCAACGCCAGTTTTCGCTCTATAGGTAACCGCATATACTAGACTAAGGTTATTAGGACTTCTATAGATCGCCCTAATGTCTTAATCTGCGTACTGCCGCTTAGTAAAGGTAAGGTGGATTTATAGGACGCACTATACTTCCTATTAGACGCGTGTATAGATTTAGATACCGCAGCCCCAGAGTAAATACCAAAGATAATTGTCTTTATAGATAGTTGTTAGTCCGTTTAGGAAGCAGTGGTATACTTCTAAAGAGCACTTCTTATAAAAACTTTAACCTTTGTACCTAACAAATAGTATACTACTAATGCTGATGGTAAAGCTTGTTGCGTTACCAATATGGTCTAGGTGTATACTGCATATATTTAAAAGTATAATCGTACTACTTAATATAAAGAGTTTAAGAAATCCTTATTGTCTATAAGGATTATAGTGGCAACAACCTCTCTTAGTATAGGTATTAATGTCCCGGATATTAAATAGGTAGCGCTTTAAAAATTTCTAATTATAAAGAGTCTTGCAGATTATTGGCAGCGTCTTAATCGCGGTAGATAGGGCTACGGTTAGACTAGCAAAGGTTATATATTTTTACCGTATTGGGCCTTTAACACGGAAGGTGTTAATAGACCAGAAATTGAATAGCTATAGTTATAACTAGACGCACCTTAGAAGACCACTTGTAGGCTATATTAGAATTAACTACTAGCTGATTAAGTAATAGCGCGTAGTTAACTAGCCAACGGCTATACGCCTAGTAACGTAAGTGACACGGAAAGTGTTTCCTCTTAGATATTAGCTTTAAGCCAGGCTCCTACTCCTATTAATAAAGCTATAATGACTAGATTTTGGAGTAAGGCAGAGATGTCTTATTGCACTGGGCTATTAGCTATATGGATGGAAATAATTAACGGTATATGCTATTAAAAGGCCTTTCTAACTTACCTTGGTAAGGATTAGTTACTACTATAAGTTTAGGTTACCTACATACCACTAAATTAATATTGCAGTTGTTGTAATCTGGTACTACTTCTAACTCTTACTTAGGCTCCGGATATCCCATAACTAATTACTTAGCTAAGAAATAGTACGCGAGCTTACCTTGCCCTAACTCTTATTAATAAATGGGCAACTACGCGGGTAGAAGCATTATATAGTAGTATATACAGGCGCATCCCTATGCCGCTATCTGCGTATATAGATACAATATGCCGCTGGTAGCTTGCGTATACGTATAAACTAGGACTAGACTTTTGGGACACGCTAACCTTTAATTATCTCTATACTAAAGCTCCTCTACTTTAGACGTGGCCTTATAGAGAGGAATCTGGGCAACTATTAGTAGAGTAACTTTAGTACTTTGTTAGGGAGGTTAACGATTTATATACTAAGATAAAGGATATAAGACATGCAAGAAAGTAATAACAGCAGCTATAGAAGCTATAGGGCCAGCATAGTTAGAAATCTCGTACTAGTGCATCCAATTACGCCGCAACTATTCGCAAAAGGGACGACACTCTTACTATATAGGTTGCAAGACGAAAGGTGTTAAGGGCTGCACAGTTACGCGTAATTGAGACGGCCAGAGCAAATAAGCGTACGTCATTAGATATAGCAAGAGTTGGTACACCACCATTAACCTTATAACTAGAAGAATGGGTTAACGGAGTTATTAGTACGCCAGTATTACTATTACTAATTATACCTGTCCCACCTAATGGTGTACTAGAAGGTATTTAGCGTGCTATAAGACAGCTTAAATAAGCTCGCACTTTAGGAGTAAACGTCGCTAGGTATAGCCCTAATAGCAGCCAGTTGAATATCTAGCAGCCAGTTGTTAATATATTAGATATATAGAAAAGCGCTACTCCTAGTTAAAAAAGACAAAGGTAGAGGTATAAAAATATAAAGCCAACGACCCTATTAATACGTCGGTTGCTGTTAGCAGAGAGAGATTTAAATGCTAATAAAATACTAACCTTTACACCTATTTTAAAGAGAGGGCGTGTAAGGCAAGCAACTCTAAAGGGTTTAGAGAACTTTTATATTGATATATAGAATATATTTAATTGGTCTAGGAGTTTATAGGAGTTTGTAGGAGATAGTACGTTATTTTTATTGGCCTAGGAGTTTATAGGAGTTTATAGGAGATAGTACGTTGTTTGATTGGCCTAGGAGTTTATAGTAGTTTAAAGTAAATATAAATTAAAATTCTAATTTTGTTTAATAATATCTTTAACCACTTTAAAATTATTCTTTATACTTACACCTATTAACCGTCTCCTATTAAAGCTTTTAATAAAAAGCTTTTAATAAAAAGCTTTTAAAATGTCTCCTCCTGCTCTCTAGGTGCGTGCGTACTCCCTAAATATCCTCCTTAATAAGGAGAGAATACTGCGGGCTACGGCCCTCCTTTGTTATTACTAGCTTCGGTCTAGCAGAATCCAGGTTAAGATGTAGTTAGTATTAGAACTCTAACTATTAACTGTAAGATATAACTAACTGGTTTTAATAGGCGCTCTTACCCTTGCTACCGCCCTCCCCTCCTAATAGCAGCAGTAGCAGTAGCAATAGCAGTAGCAGTAGCAACAGCAACAGTAATAGCAGCACCGCCGCCGCCGCCCGCCGCCGCCGCCGCTGACGACGACGACGATAACGACGACGATAAGGATAAATGGTTTAGCGGTAGGGAGTTAGGAGAGAAGCCGTAAGTATTAATAACTGTATAGTATATACTTAGCTTAAATATGTTTATAGACTACTACTACTATTACTATTACCGGCCCCGGCTCCTGCTCCTGCTCCTACTCCCGCCCTGGCCCTTGCTCCCGCCCTAGCCCTTCCCCCGTTGCCGGCCCTCCCGCTGCTGGCCCTTACTACTGCCGGGTTTGCCCTCGCCTAGCGCGCCAACCCCGTCCGCCTGCCGTGGGCTTGGGCCCCCTGCGGCAAGGCGACTGCTGCGTACGCCCCCACCGCCCAAGGCAAATGGTGGTCGCAGTTGGCGGCGGGGTTGGTGGCTATAGGGCCGAATAAGCGGAGAGACTGGGGCCATATCGGTGTTAGGGCGCGAAGAGGCTTCGGGGAAGATTCGAAGGAACAATATAAATTCTATCTAAATCTAAGGGTATATAGCTTTTCAAGAGAACAAGACGTTGCGTAAAGAAGAGAAGGGAATAACCAGAGAATCT
>Ga0307507_10001724_pt1 | contig 48167 bp, 12 predicted proteins | sample 7_EM_MG_FD_207223 | JGI IMG/M metagenome (GOLD analysis project Ga0307507, IMG submission 207223) | Populus trichocarpa ectomycorrhiza microbial communities from riparian zone in the Pacific Northwest, United States - 7_EM | ecosystem: Host-associated > Plants > Roots > Unclassified | place...
CGGTAGTAGCCGCCACTAATTACAAAACGGGCGACACTAAAAGGCGCACGGATTGAACAGATATGAAATGGAGGCGATTTGCAACCGAACATTCCCTTAATAGTAAAACGTTAAAGGAAGTCCTAAAAAAGCACATAGGAGGAAAGCAGAAGCCAGTGTTTAAAGTAAAGGCTAGATCCCGCATATATTAAATATTAAAGACAACGGATCTATTTATAATGCAAATAGAAAGTTATAGGAGTAAGGCCTAATAGAACGCTATAAGTATAGCAACTACGTATAAACGAAAAGTGGATAAAGTCCGTCTAGTTAACTCGTCAGCACTAGATAGAACAGTTATAGGAGGCATAATAAAGTGGCGAGAAGTAGCCCTACGTTGGCAAAAGGCGTTAATTTAAGAATTACCTCTTGGTCCATATAATCATTTCCTTAAGCTGCAATACACTAAGCCGGCCTATAGCGCACGACTAAAGCCAGAATAATTAGAGCGTATAATTATAGGAGACATTCAGCTAAGAGAACGAGAAATCTTTAAGGCCATATTATTTAACCAAAAAGAGGCTCTGGCATAGAAGTTCTCTAAAATAGGTTATATTAGCAGGGATATAACTCTACCATTAAAGATTAAGACTATGCCGTATAAAGCATAGCAAGTACTAAACTTTCCTATACCAAGGGCCCTATAAGAAGAGGTAATTAATATATTATAAGAATAACTAGCTTAAGGGACTCTAGAATATTATAAAAGCCTATATAGGAATCTATAGTTTCTTATAAGCAAAAAGGAGCATAAGAAGTACCGACTAATTAACACGGCGATAAATATCAACTAAGTAACTATTAGGGATGCAAATCTGCCGCTATATGCTAATAAGTTCTCTAAGGAGTTTATAGGGTATAAGGTTATGTCTCTAGTAGACTTCTTCTCTGGCTATAACTAATTAGAGCTAGATATAGAAAGCAGGAACCTAATAGCCTTTATAATACCTCTGGGACTTCTATAATAAACAATGGTACCTATAGAAGGCACGAATTTAGTAGCCTAGTTCGTAAGGACAATTACTAAGATTCTAGAGCGATACATCCTATACTATACCTTGCCATTTCTGGATAATATTATAGTAAAAGGACTACAGATAATATATAATAGAGAAGAGAGCCTTCTAGGCATACGTAGATACATTCTAGAACACATTATATAGCTAGATAGAGTGCTTGCGGATTTGGAATAAGCTGGGTATATAATCTTAAGCATAAAGTCTTATTTCTACAAAGACGAGATTGTAGTAGTTAGCTACTACTGTAATAGAAAGGGACGATATCTAAAAGAGTTAAAAGTTATAAAGATTATTTACTAGAGAGACTGTGAAGACGTTATATCTGCCTGAGCATTTCTAGGAGTTGTTGTATATTACCAAATATGGGTAGAAGACTTTATAATAAAGGCAGAGCCAATCTTCCAATTACTATAAGTAAACGTTCTGTTTATATAGGGTATAGAGTAAATAGCCGCTATAAAGACTCTAAAGTATGAAATTACTACTATACCCGCGTTAGTTTAACTGGATTATAGTAAGGGGGCTAGGCTGATTATTCTTGCCATTAACGGATGCAAAAATTGATGGGGGTGCGGTCTTATATAACTAGATATGCAAGGTTGTTGCTATCTATGTTAATATAAGAGCGGCATCTAGTCTTAAGCGGAGCAGAAATATAATTTAGGAAAGCTTAAGTGTTGGGTATTGCTGTATATATTAAAGAAGTGTTAAGTATACCTATACAGCGTCCGCTTTACGGTTAAGATAGATATAAATACCTTAGTCGCGTAACTGAATTGTGCTGCCACTGATTTACCAGGAGCCTTAATGACTTAATAGCTAGTATAGATCCAGTTATAGGACTTTAATGTTAGATATATACTAGGGAAGAAGAATAGCCTAGCTAATGGGCTATTATAATAGCTACTAGATGGCGAACGGCCTGACGAACTAACTAAGGATATTAAAGAATTTATTAACTGTGAGCTGAGTACTTTGGAATATACAGCTAGCCTAGTTAAAATGGAGGTGGATCTGTTACTAGAGAACTTATATTTAGAGAAATTTTAGAAGATTGCAAAATGGCTAGTAACCTTACAACGTTTAGAAGAAATGAATACTAAGGAATTTAAAAGATTTAAATGGTAAGTGCTGAAGTTCCTAGTGCGTAATTAATAGCTCTTCCGCCAATAGTCAAAAAATGTGCTAATATGGAGGGTAATTAATAATAAGAATACTCAGCGAGAGATTATTAAGAGCCTTTATAATTGGAGTGGACATTATAGACAAGAAGGGACGTATTAGGGAGTTTTAAATTAATATTGGTGGCCAGGGCTATAGGATCAGATATTATAGTATATTAAGTCGTGCCTGTAATGCTAAGGGCGGCAGTTAGGACAGGAAGAAGAAGCAATGCACCCTATATAGGAGTCTACTTTATGGCAACAAGTAACAGTAGACATTATGTTTATACTAATAACCCGTCTTGGATTCTAATACCTGGCTATTGCTTAAGAATATATATCTGGATAGGTAGAAGCCTAAGCCCTTTAGAAAAAGGATGCAAAAAGCGTAGCAAAGTTCCTCTATAAAGACGTTATCTATAGATAGGGAGTATTTGGACAGCTTTCTATAGATAGTAGTAGAGAAAATGCTAATATAACCGCTGTGCTCACGGAGCTCTACAATATTAAAAGGGTTATGGCTTCTGTATATCACCTATAGGGACAAGGCTTAATAGAGTAAGGGTATAAGCCTATAGTAGATACTTTGGCAAAGATGGATAGCTTATAGCTGGACAATCTCTATACCGTTTTATAGGCAGATAGAACAACTGTTAAGCGGCCTATAGGAATAACGCCAGCAAGAGTTATATGTGGATATAAGCATGTCCTTCCCATTGAACTCTGTATATCCACTTAGCAAACACTATCTTGGCAAATAGTTTAGACCACTATAGAGCTACTAGTACTCCGTGCAAAGTAGTTTAACTAAAGAGATATAGATGTAAAAGAGGCTATTACACACATAAGACGACTAAGGGTAATAAATAAGAAGTACTTTAATAACACCTATTGTATTCGCTAGGACGGATTTAAGGTTGGAGATATAGTTATGCTCTATAATACGCAGCTTAAGTAAGATTATTCTAGCAGTTGCAAGTTAAATCTAAAATGGCTAGGCCTGTTCTGTGTACGTAAGAGTCACCCGTATAAAGGATAGTACTTAATTAAGGATCTTAACGGCACGCTATTCCGCAACTAAACTCCAGGGAATAGATTAAAGAAGTTCTACCAGCAATAGGTATCTAAAGTCCGTTAGAAAGACTGGCTTAACTAGTTAGGCGGGACTATACTATAAGAAATAATAGCAGAGCTAGAGTCTAAGGAAGATATAATATAAAAATCCACCTATATCGTAACGCTGTGTAGTTTAAGAAGTACACGTTCTAGAAAGATCGTTTAACAGAACTAAGTATAAAACGTTTAACTAGGGGATAGTCAAGTTCTAAAGCGGGGGAGGGGACATCAATAACAACTGCGTAGCCTATCTATTTATTCGCCATATTTCCTAAAGCTCTTTCTATTTCTTATTTGCCTTTTAGCCATAGGAATCTAATACATGTTAACAGTAAGGTAAGGGTAGAAGAATATTTGCGTATAAATACCTAGATTTGTTTACTATAAAGATATTAGTTCCGCTTACTACCTTTACTAAGCCAATAGCAATTTTCTATGCCGGGTATGGAAAATTATAATTGGTCCATTTAGCAGTTAGAACCAGTAGAACTCTATACCGCTACCTAGATTTGGTAGACTATTATAATTAGGAACCCTATTTAGAAATCCGCCTTCTTGCCTTTAAATCTTAAAGATAGTTATAATTAGCTAAAGCATAAACTAAACAGAATTAACAATAGCATATTTATTATATCTTTATTAAGTAGACCGTTAGTACTGTATAAAGGAGCTAAGCGCCAGATTAGTAACATCCTTATAGAAGTCAGAGGCTTCGCAGTTAATTAGTGTCGCATAGTACTCGTCCAAATCTATAACAAAATTTCACTCTCTTAGGAAAACTACGCAGATGCTGCTAGTGTAGTAGTTAATTTTATTAATAATAATAGTGGGCTGCAGGCATCTCTAGGAAAGGACACATTTATATTAATCTTTAGGGATATCTCTGACGTTAGCAAGATAGCTAAAAATTAGAGAAACCGGTGCAATAAAGCTAGAGAAACTATCTAAAAGGCCTAGGGATAAGATATCCTTAACGGACCGCTTAAATACACAGTCTCCTATAACTTCCTCTCCGCTGTCTAAAAGCTTGCAGTTTATCTACTTTTTAAAGTTACAGTAAGAGTTAATAAAGCGCTAGTTAAGAGGCTCAATCATCCAGGACACGGCATTAAGACTACCACTTAACTATAGCCAGCCGATTTCGCGCTCGCGCCTATAAAGTTAAGAAGGGTAATATTAGACTAGGTGGTGAATAAGTATAGTTTAGGGAGACACTTAACTAGCTTCCTTATTCCAAATAAGGACCTACTACTAAAAAGTAGGAGATTAACTATAGTAGGACTAGAAGTTACTAATATTAGAATTAGATAAGTAGGAGAGAGCTTAGCTCTTACACTATAAACATATTCACAATATACTTCCAACGTAATAAATTTATCAGCTTTTTAGCCGTCAACACCTGTTTAAGGAGGAGGCGTTAGTATTATGCCAAGCCCGTCTTAATAAGGATTACCTATATTAGTTAACTCGCCTTTATCTTCTATAAATAAAAGTATTCTTGTAGCTGGAACGCCTATTGGCTCGCCCCTGCAGCTGCCAGTATCCTCTTTAAGAAGGAATTTAAGGAGAAGGCTAATGGTTGCTTACCTAGAAGTAGGAGGGCTAGGAGTAGAATTAATGTTTAATGAAAACGGTATTAAGCCTAGAGATAATAAGGAGTATATTAAGGAGATCGTAGATATTATGGCAATACTCCGTTTAAAACGAGGGTGTGACTACAAAGATGACGTGCTAGCTTATCTTAAAGCGTCCCTAAACTAAACTACTAAAATCAAACCAACTAAGGTTATAAAGCTCTTACGCAGTTAGTATAGGGCGGCTGGTTTTAACCCAGAGATATACAAGGTTTGCTAGATGCATACGCAAGCCATAGAAGGATATATGGGTTTGGCAATAAAGGGTCTAAACTATACCGCACTATACTATAGACTCCGTTTAATATACCACGCTTATAATTATCTTGGCACTATAAAGACAGATCCTACTACGTACTCCTAGTTTAGAAAAGCTTATAAACCTCCAGTTCTATCCAACTCCTTAGGACTATATAAGTTTATTTACAATTTAGTATTAAGGTTTTCCTATAATAGAGGGGCTTTGCTTAATTAGATGCTATTACTAGATAACTAAGGTGTATAGCAGCGAGACAGATCTATGGTTTTAAACATGTTTGGATAGTAGTGGGATTCTAGCATTTTAGCAATAATCGATAAAGAAATATGTATATACCGTTATTACCAGCGTCTAATTAATAAACGGCCAAATTATAGATGGTTAAGAATAATAGTCTACAGTCTCTGCCAGTAGCTAATAAAATAAGATCCTAAGTACTACCGTCTCTATTACGCTCTTAGGCCTAATAGCTAGTGGTAACTTATCTCCTATCCCTATTATGCGAAGTTCGCGGTTAAGAAAGACTCTATAGCTTTCTATTATATTAACGTAAATATTCCTTCTCTTATAGAGAGCGGGCGCGGTGCTAATATAATTTAAGAAAGCGTTTCTCTAGATAATAAGACTAAGGACAATTACACAGTCATTCTGCTTGGCATGTATTATTACTTAAAGTTATAGTAGGTAGATCTTAAAGCGTAAGAATTAATTAAAGGTAATGGATTTGTACACAAGATCTTAGATTAGGACTAGACCACTAAAGACGTAGAAAAATATATAACTAACTAGGTAGCTTAGCTGTGCAAAAAAGGAGATATATACATAACTATGCCATACCTTCCTTATAGGGCGAAAGGTCCTTTAACTGGGACCCGGCAAATAATACTGCCATAGTTTGTTAGCGTTTAGGACGATTATAATAACGTTAAGGTCACAGAAGGAGGAATTTGGGCAGAGCTGGTAGATGCTTACTAAGACTTAAAAGCGCCGCCCTGTACGCCATCTAGACATGCCAACCTTTATAACACAATCCTATATTGCTTCCCTGTAGTAGTTAAACTTATAGCTGCTAGCGCCTTATCTAACGCCCTTCTAGGTAGACAATAATAGAACTCTCTAGCGGTAATCTAAGATTATGATTTTCTTCTAACTGGTAATTAGAACAAAATTGCAAAATAGATGCATTCCTACCGTTTTAAAGCTGTTAAAAACTACAAGGATGCGTTTTAGATTATGCGTACAGCTAAGATAGAGCGCTTTAATAGCTACTTATACTTCTACTGCGTCGACAATAGAATTAACCCTTTAACTGTTGTGGTAGATCCAAGTAGAGTGCCCCCTGTTGTTGCAGAAGGACAGAGTTATACAGAGTTGCCTAAAGAGTTATGGGATAGAACTAAGTAAATAGAAAGATGTAAAAGAGCGAGGTTATCTAAAAGCCGCCTGTCTAATATCGCTTATACTGTTTAACTAGGCGGATAAGAGCGGTCTTGTTTAACCAGAACAGAGTCTCCTCGCTTACTATCTTGGGTTTATGGCAAGGGTAAGGAGCGCATGCGGTTACCTGCTGCGCCTTTATTTTAAAGATAGGGAGTTTTAAAGGTCGTTAGGGGACAACAACTTAGGTGGGGGAGGTATATAGTAGGGTAAGTTGGCCCACTATATTTAGTATCCAATTTAGGTATGGTTTCGGAAGAGTATAGGCCTCCTATGGGTATATAGATTGGCCCGCGGCCTTAGAGTCTTTAATAACTTGGATAGGCTTGATGGACAGTTTGGGGGATATAATATACTCTTTTCTCTTCTTCTTACTGACTGCTTTCCTACTGATTTCTACTGACTGACTACGACCGACCAACAGACCGACAGTATACTGACTTCTCGTCTGGAGAGAGACCTTCCCTCCCACAATATTACCTTATAAAAAGCTTAAGGGTAAACCTCCCTTAGTATACCACCTAAGGGCTCTAGGATCTACCGTCTACTCCCTTATAGCTAAAGAAGATCGCGTAAAATTAGCTAGGTTCATTCTATAAGCAAAAAAGGATGTTCTAATTAGCTATAACAGCAAGACAATCTATTATATTTGGTTACTAGATAAACAGAAGATCGAGTGGCTTAAAGATATTAAAATCTATAAAGGTGATATTAGTTTAAAGACTACTACTATATTTATAGAAGAATCCATTAACTTATCTAAGAAGTAAGGAGGGAAGACACTACTACTCCTTAGCCAAAGCCTCTATTAAGAAAAAGACAACAAAGAATTAATTAGAAGAAAGGTCACAATAGCTTGCCCTATAGGCTTAAGTCTTCACCCAAAAACCTTACTACAACCACTACTTAATTAGGCCGCTAGATGTCAAAAATTAATCTACTAAGCAACCCCACTGCCTTTCTTATAAGCCTTATAGGTATAGACCAAAGCTTTAACCAATGGACTAATAATATTAATAAGCTATTATGTAACTAGGATAACAAAGTAAGCGACAAACTAATAACCCTTCTATCTACCTTTTCTCCACAATCTACACCTTAAAACCCTTACTTAAACGATCGCAACGCAGTCGATCCTATGGCTTTACTAGCCGGCTATATTTAATATACTGGCTCACCTAATCTTAAAACATATATATCTACTACCTTAATCAACAAAAATAAGCCTTATATATATAACTAAGTAATTAACGGCCTAAACAGCGAAGAATGGATAAAAGTAATAATAGAGGAGGTAAGGTCTCTAATTAAGAACTAGACGTAGGAACTTATTAATCTTACCTCCCTTAAGCCTCCTTATAGGCCTCTTACTAGTAAATAGGTATTTAAAGTCAAAAAGGGAAAGGATGGCAAGGTCCTCCGCTATAAGGCTAAATAGGTCGTTAAGGAATATCTATAGCAGTATAGTGTCGACTACAACCAGACCTTTGCTGCGGTAGTAAAACCTATGGCCTTTAGAGCTCTATTCGCCATTACTGCCTACTATAACCTTAAAATTGAACAGATAGATGTTAAAACCGCCTTTCTCTATAAACCAATTGATTAAGAACTCTATGTTATTATGCTAAAAGGTTATAAAGAAGTCGGCAAAGTCTGCCGCCTTAAAAAGGCCCTCTATAGACTAAAACAGTTACCTTAAATCTAATATAAGACGCTCTTAAAGTTTCTACTAGAAAGACTTGGACTTTATTATCTATACGCGGATTATAATATATTTGCTACCAGTAAAGGATAGAAAGGTTTAATTATTTCTGCCTATATTAATAATACTAAGATTATCTATAAAGATATAGCGGTAGTTAATTAGGTAAAAGTAGAGCTTAAGGCAGCCTTTTAAATAATAGATCTTAGGCCAATAAGCTTTTACTTAGGTATAATAGTTACAAAAGATCAAATAAAGAAGAAAATTATACTCTTATAGTAAACCTACCTTATTAAAGCTCTTAAACTTTTTAGATTGTAAAACGCTAACACCTTACTAGTACCTATAAAGCACTTAATTAAGCTTGTAGCTAATTAAGAAACTACTAGTAAGGATGACGTTAGAAGATACCAGAGTATAGTTAGTTTAGTTATGTTTCCTATAATAGAAACAAGGCCAGATATCGCCTTTGCGGTATTAACAGTAAGCCGTTTTGCCTATAATCCTACCTCTACCTATATAACGGCCGTAAGACTTATCCTTTAATACCTAGCCGGCTCGCTTAATAGAGGAATTACCTATAGAGGTAATAAGAACCTAGACCTTATACTAATTGGCTTTAGTAACGCTAACTAGGGACAAGACAAAATCATAAAACGCTCTATATTGGGCTTTGTATTTATATTAAATGGAGGACCAATCTTATAGAAATTAAAGCTATAAGCTACCATTTTACTATTAATATATTAATTAGAGTACATAGCTCTAACGGCTGCAGTAAAAGAGGCTATATAGCTTTAACTTTTACTTACTAAACTAGGTGTACTAGACCAGAGCGAATAGTTTACTAAGATCCTAATTAAAACCAATAACTAAGCTGCAAAAGCGCTGGCTAAAAATCTAGTTCAATATAATTAAACAAAGCACATTAACATCTAGTTTTACTATATAAAAGATAAGATAAACAGTAGTAGGATTAACCTTGTATACATTACTTTAATTAATATAGCGGCCGACGGCCTTACTAAGCCTCTTACGGATCCTCAGTTCTACGCCTTCCTTAAACACCTTTAGATGGTACAGAAACTTAATTAACTATACTAAGCCTTAATAGGAAATCAGTACATAATTGGTAAATCCTCGGAACGTACGCTAAATAACGCCTTAAGGCCTTAAAATAAGCGACAGAACTTAACCTTAATCTACTAACCTACCACTTAAACCTGCCACCTAAATCTAACGGCCGCGATATTAGGGAGGGTTTATACCGGTAGGAAGGATAGATATACTTTAGAAGAGATATAGGGTAAGGCTATAGGGCCTCTAGAGCTCTATAGGCAATGTGAAACACCTATAGGGAGGTGCTGCCAAAATTTTAAGAGACGTCTTATAGAGTAGGCGCTGTCTCTAGACATTAGGAAGGGCGTAACTCCTTATTAGATACTTGTTCTACCTTAGAGGAACTTCAACAACCCTTATATATAGTATATATAGCAGTATTGTTAACTAAGCTTAAGGGAGGGTGTTAGAAAACAAGCCTATAATGATATTACGTAATAAGACTTGTGGGAGAAACCTCTTAGCAGAATCTAACCAATTAGATAACTTTAACCGGCAGTTAAAGTTCCTTAAAATCTCTTTAGCCACCTATATAAAAAATAAGCAATACATAGAGTTTTAGCCCTATAAACTTAATTTAATACTAAGGGTCTTACTGCTCTTCGTTATAAAAGGTTTTAAAGGTTATAAATTATACCAACTTAAACCTAAATTGGTACTCTTTACTAACGTAATATCTTAACAATAGTGAGGCGTAAGCCTAGGCATATAATTGCCATTACCTAAGTAGTCTAGTTAGCTATTCCCTTAATTTTGGTCACAAAGTGCCTTTTATCATTCTTCGAAAAGATTAGAGGACGTTAGTATTGCAAAGCGACACTATTCCTCTAACTTAGACAAATCGCTAGATAAACCAGCATAGTCTAAACACGTGTGTTTAAACAAGAGGATCCTTACGTAAAACTATTATATCCCTTTGCCTGGTGAAATATGTCCTATAGTTATTAATAAGAGCCAACTAATAGGATCTATAGTATTAAGGCTCTATAATTAAAACTACAAGCTTATAGGAATCATCAATTTTAATATATAATTGCTATATACACTTAATCTTTAGAGTTAAGTCGCTTAATATAAAGAAGCCAATAGTCGTCCTTCCTATAGAATGGTAGACGGCAAACAAAACAGCCGTATAGAGTTTTTAAAGCTCTACAAGGCCTCCTCCAATCCTTACTATTGCAAGGTTTACAAGTTATATTTAGTAAGAGATCTAAAAGAGGTTTCCTGCGTCCTTAATATTATATTTAAGTCTTCCTGCCAGCTTTAATACAAGTAGAGCAGTACTTCTGCTTATATTATATAAACAGCTTTATAAGCTTATAATCCTCCATAGGGTACTACAAAATATTACTTATAGAGTGTCGCAATGGCTTCTCTTAAATATATACTTGTGGGCGAGTTAATTACTTAAAAAGAGCCTACCGGAGGTCCTTTTAAAACTGCTTATGTATATTGTAATAAGCATTAGATAAACAGTACGAGGAGAGTAAAAAGTAATTAATAAGTATAACATTAAGTAGGAAGTGTTATAGAGGCTTCTAAGTCTTTACATAAGGCCTCTAAGTATTATAATAAGATCGTCTTTAGTCTGTAAGATCCACGCCTAATATATAGTAATTATAGTCGTCTATAAAGGTAGGAATTGGCAACTCTTTAATAACGGCGTTGTTAAATACCTTGCGAGTTTATTTAGCAAAGCTGGCAGTAAGGGCAGGGCGTCTATAAGTAGTAGTAGTAGATTTTTAACCTGCGGTAAATATATAACGTTAGTCAAAATAGAATTAAGAGGCAAGCTGTGTATCTTACCGTTATTAACTGTGCTTATAAAAAGAATAACTTAGGCGTCCTTCTAAGCGAACTCCATTACCTTTAAGTCCTTTAAGGTTACTCCATAGAGTACGCCCTACAGTATTTAGGCTATATGGTGGAGCTTAAGATAAGAGAGTCTCTTATTAATTTACTTAGTGGGCACCTTCCTTTCAGTGCCTCTATTATTAATTAAGACATCGCCTTTAGCGTCACCTAATTCCTCGCCCTTAGTTTTAGTGGTTTAAACAGTACCTGCGCCTCTAATTCCTAATTAGCGAAGCCTAGTAAGAAGCTTAACACTTATAAATAGATTATTAAGCTAAACTATATGCCTTTCTAGAGGATAGAGAGGCTTATTTATATCTATATTATGCTAAATAAGTAGATTAAGTATAACTGCCTACGTCTTTAAAAAGCCTTCCTTCTTAGTAAATGTAGTATTAAAATCTACTAGGCCCTTCCTGTCGCCTTTAGCGTGCTACAACCAATTAAGGATGTAGCCCTTATTAGCCAACACCCAAATCTTAAAGCCTTTAGGCGTTGGTTTTAATAGAATATTAACAACTTTAGATACGCGTCCTATAAAGCATTATATCATCTTATTAACTGCGAGGTAAGTTTCTAGTATATAAAGATTGTAACAGCTTAATCGGAGGTGTTTAGAAAGGTTGGTAACTCTATTAAATATAGTATAAGGAGTAGGATCTTCCTTTAGCTAAGGAGCTATATACCTAAAGTAGCGATTAAGTTACTGAAATCTTATAAGGCCTATATAGTTTTTAACTATATAGCCTGTACTAGCTAGTTCTAAATTACCCCAGTAGTCCTTAATAAAAGACTTTATAGTAATACCTATATAAATCAGCACACTAAAATAGGCGTACAATTCCTGCCTATCTATTAGTTTCCACCTATATATAAACTCAGCGTCCTCTATAGGATAAAGCTCCGCATATTTATTTATCTACTCCACAAGCTTATCCATAATCTCATTAGTAAAGAATAGCTTAAATATAGCTAAGGGGTTATATAGATTAAGGTCAGGAGGAAGATTTAGGGTGCTACAGCTGTCGAAATTCGCGATATACAAGGGCTTAAAGCAGGGCAACGGCCACGGCTGTAAAGGTAGTTATTTTGCTTTCCAAGTCAGTGGAATTAAATATTAAGTTAGTAGGACAAAGTCTATGTCATCAGAAGTACAATTAGAAGGCATAGTTAAGTAATATATATTAATTAAATCTATGTAGGTAATACGCGTACTTTAGATTCTAGTGTTTTGGTATTTTACACACAGTCTAATTTTAGTAGAATACTACCAGGGGAAGGAATAGTAGAGCATTATATAACTAAGCGCCCCTTCCAGCTAGGCGTTCCCCTTCATCAATAGTTCTTTTAATCCACTGGCGGGTTTCTTAAGACTACACAGCATATTAAAACCATTGTCCCGCGTTGTTTAAGTAGTACATCTTAGCTTAATCGGCCGTAATCTAGATTAACACTTTAAGACGCTTCAAAAATAACGAGGAAAGAAAGGTTATAAGCTGTAATACTACGTTTTAATAGTTAAAGGAATGACAAATGCTGTCATACTAAGTTTAGACTTTCTCTGTAACCTTAGGGCTAGCATTATAAATAAGATTGTGGTAGTCTTAATAAGGGTCGTCTAGGCTAGTAACAAAACGCCTAAGACTAACAGCTAATAGCGGGAGGAAAAACTGCGAAAGTAAAATGCTTTAAGGCATTGTATAATAATTCACTGTTACTAAAGTAAGAGACGTCTATAAGGAGATTGTTTACACAATCAGTGCATTTATAAATCTCCTAAGTTGGAGAGATAGTGCGTCTTCAAACTATAACGTGGTAAGGTGGCTTTATTAGGCCGCCTAGGGTTAGCCGCGCTACGCCACACCCTTTAAGCTAAACTTTTAATTGCAAAAGCAAAGCTCAAAACGCTCCACGCGGTCAATAAATATTACATTGCCCCCGTTACAATTCTATATCTATAGCGATTTAAAAGTAGTCCTAAACAGCTTCGCAAGCTTATTTCGCGTATCTTTACATTCTATATCCAACAGCTACGGACGACGGGCTTGACCTCAACACGCTTTTACTTAAGAACTTCAAGCTTATCTTAAGCGTTATAGCTAGCAAAGATAACAGCCTCTAGACAGAGCTATATATGCACTATACTATGTTAAAATTAGAGCTGTTCTAGCGCTAGGGATAAACAGAAGACCTTAAAGAAGCGATTAAGAAAGGGAAGCGGGCTATTATAGAGCCGTAAGAAGAGTATAGAGCCTTTATAGGGAGGCTAAATAACCTAGGGGTCATGCTTAAAAGATAATATAAATGCATAGGAAAGATAGAGGACCTTAAAGAGGCTATCTAAGTAGCGCGGCAGGCGGCTAACGTTATGCCTAAAGACCATCTAGATTTCACAGCCATACTAAGTGGCCTAGATTGCAAGGAATTTTAGTAAAGAAATAATAACACTTCTAACGTCTGTCCCTGCATTGCTGAAAACCTACTATACCGGAAAATATAAGGGGTACTTTAACTTTAAGCAACTATAACTCTGCGCACATATAGTGCTTCACTATAATTATATATACGTTATATACTATAGCTACTTTATAACATTCAAGACCATTCCTACTCTATAAATTATGTTTGTATCATCACCTCCTTACCTAATTCGCAGAGAGCCTTCTTTTATAGCATACTAACAACCCTTTACTATAGCACCACTATTAAGCTTTTACCACTTATAATATATATATAAGGGTTATATCTAGGCCTTAGAGCCTTATTACAATAGTAAAAAGTCATTATTAGCCTTATATCTGCTGTAGCGCGCAAATTTATATAAGGTCGCTACCCCAGTTAGGACCTCTAGCTAAAGCGATTTTTAATCCTAGTTAGTGCAAATAGTTACCTAATTATCACAGTATAATTTACTTATAGTAGCTGCCTATAGAATTCGCCACCTTATTTATTTTTAAGGCGCTACTTTCTTAGAATAAAGATATAAAGCTGTAACGGTGCTGGGGCACGCTACCTACTATACTCAGTAGACCCTAACTCCTGCCAACCAATTAGGATTTTCCATCCCCGGGATAGAAAATCACCATTAGCTCGCTTACTACTAGCGCCTTAGCAACCCCTTTATATCTTACTAGTCTCTAACAGACTTCTTCTTCTCCTTAGCTTAGTATTCTTATATAGTAGCAATCTACAAGCTTTAGTTTAGAAGCATTTATATAAGCCCGTTACATTATACTAAGCTCTCCCTACATTGCCTAGGAAGGCCTTAATAATATCCCACCCTAAAAGAAGACCTTTATCTACAACAACGCGTCAACGCGTTATACTTAGATACCAAAAAACTCACACTATTACGCCTGGGAAGGCCCTAATAATATCCCACTTTATAGGCCAGACTGTACTTAACCTATACCCCCTAAAAAGAACCCTAAAATTAAAACTAAACTATATAATTCTAATAAACCCTAGAAAGCTAACAATGGTACCTAAAGTAAGCTCCTCTAAAAGATCTACCTCTACTTAAGAGAAACACAAGATCCAGTTAGGATTAGAAATTAAAGATAACAATAACGCTCTAGACATGCGCGAGCAGATTTATAACCTTACGGCTAGATAGATAGCTAATTACTTTATAGCTAAGGCTGTATAAGAGACTCTAGATAAGATCTTAAAGAGCCTCGTAGCCTTATAAGATAGCTTAGTTTCCCCTACTAGGAGCTCTAGTTAACCTATTTGCTCCACTAAATATAACACTCCAGGTAGTACGGACATAATAGAGAAATAATTAAAATCTATTAAGCTCCCTAACCCTTAACCGTTATCCAATAGGATAGACCTTACTTTTAAGAATTAGAGGCTCTAAGTATAAGGAAAGCTCCATATTAATTATAACCACTATCCCTCTAAGGAAGCTAAAATGCTTTATCTCTTTAGTTAAACCATTAGGGACGCCTAATAATACCTTTAGGCCAAGTTTAAAGACAAGTTACCTGTTTAGTTTACATCTATTAATAAGATAATATAGCACCTAGCTACTATTTATATTAATCTAAATAAAGTACAGGATGCCTATTATAACTATAACCGCCTAATAATAAAATTAAACTAAACCTTTACTAAGTTTTAAACTTAATTCTTACACCTAGCAGGCGAAGGCTAGGTTCCCCTTAAAAACTACTGTTTAGACCTATACAACAAGCTAACAGTCTAGCTATAAGAGAAGATTATAGTAGCCTTAGATAACCTACTAACCTACTAAAAACTTACAGCCTAATATTTATCACTAAATTTAGAACTAAAATAAATTAATACTTATTCTAATTAACCAAAACGGCCCTATAGCAACTATAACCTATCCGCTGCACTAATAGGAGCTAGCGTTAGAAGATAAACTACAACCGCCCTTACACTAAAGGCGGTTATAACTACTTACCTATAAGCCTCGCCTAACCCACTATATACTACACCTTTAGCCAATACTTATTATAATACCCTAATTAACCCTGCCATGGTTACATGCTTTAATTATAGAAAGGATAGTTACTTTACTATATTCTACCCAGAGCCAAAAAAATATAGGCGATATTAAGGGGATAGAGGAAGAAAAAACATCTAATAAGTTAGGAAAAGAAGAACCCTAGGGAAAGACTCCTCCCTAGGGTATTCTATTAATCTTAAAGAGATTAATCTAAGTCAACTAATAGGTGGAAAACGCTTTACAGTTCTATATACAGTATCTTAAAATAGATATAGAGTTAATATAACTGCCCTTATTAACACTAGAGCAAATAGCTTTGCCTTTATAAACACTACTTATATAAATAACGTTGCTAGGTTCTTAAATATAAATCCTACCCAACTAGAGAAGCCTATTTAAGTAAAAGGCTATAATAGCTAAGCTAGTAAGCCGGTTACCCGTATCTTAAAGCTGCATATCTCTATTAATAGATAATGCTAGTATGGCATCCCCTTTTATATCCTGGACCTAGGTTCCTATAATATAATCCTTAGCCAAAAATAGATGTCCTACTTTAATATTTGGCTAAACATGCAATAAAGACAGTTTATCTAGCCAGAGAATAGACTAAAACTACCCTCCTTTATTAGAGAAATTTAAACTAACCACAAGACACTAGCTATAAAGGCTAACCCTATCTATTAATAGGATATTAGGGATCGCGACCTAGCCTTTATCTAGAAGGAAGCTCGCTATAAAGCCAGTAAAAGCTCCATACTAATAAGGATACTTACCTAGAGCACTATAATTAAGAAGGACTCTACTTATAGAAGTGAAACGGACAGTAATATAGACAACTTTTAAATTGTGGAGATCCGGCTAATATAGAGGAGGATATACCAACACGACATAAAGGATAATCTTTAAAAGATGCAATAAGAGCTAAAGGGAATAAGGATTACGCTAATACATCAGAAACCCCCAAGGCCATAAATACCCCTACTATTATACGACACTCCTATAGTAGACATTACAGCAATTAGCGCTATAGGTTTCCACTTTAATATATATTAGAAGGATAATAAGGTCTTTACTACTAGCTTACACAAAATTAACCGGATTATTGCTAAGAGGGAAGAAGGGCTAGTAGAGGAAACTAATAAGGAGCTAGTTAAGCGCCTCCTTCCTATATACCTCTTATACCATAGAGACGCGTTCTTAAAAGCAGCTTTAGATATACTACCCCCCTATTAAACCTATAATTATAAGATTTAACTAGAGGCTAATAATTCTTTAGGCTATACCCCCCTTTCCTAGTAAACTATAGAGGAACTAAAAGCAACTAAGTAGTACTTAATCGATAACCTCTATAAGGGGTTTATTAAGCCAAGTTAGGCCCCTTTTACTTCCCCTATTTTATTTATAAAGAAACCTAATAAAAGCCTTTGTTTCTATATTAACTATTAGAAATTAAACGCCATTACTTAGAAAGATTGTTACCCTCTTCCCCTAATTAATAAGACCCTTATATATCTAAGCTAAGCTAAAATCTTTACTAAGCTTAATATCCGCCAAGATTTTTACTAAATAAGGATGGACCCTACATTAGAAGATCTAATAATGTTCTATACCTGCTACAGTTCTTATAAATATAAAGTCCTTTCCTTTAGACTAATAAATGGACTAGCTATATACCAACGGTATATAAATAATGTTCTTTTTAACTACCTTAATAAATTCTGCACAGTATACCTAGACAATATTCTTATATACTTGGATAATAAACTTAAGCACTAAGTCCACGTTAAGAAGGTCCTAGAGAGGCTGCAAAATATAGGCCTACAAGTTAATATTAAGAAATGCGAATTTGGAGTAAAATGAACAAAGTACCTTGGGTTTATTATTAGTATAAAAGGAATTAAAGTTAACCCTAAGAAGGTTAAGGCGGTCTATAACTAGAAACCCCCTTATAATATAAAAGGTATCTAGTCCTTTCTTAGCTTCTATAACTTCTACTATTAGTTTATCTATAACTATATGGTTATGGCTAAACCTCTTATATAACTGACTAAGAACAACACGCCTTTTATTTTTAATAATAATTATATAAAAGCCTTTAAGGAGTTAAAGAGCCGACTTACTACCTCCTTAATTCTCCGTTACTATGACCTAAACCTTAAATTAATGCTAAAAACAGACGCCTCTAATAGAGTAGTAGTATGGGTTCTCTTACAGCTATACCTAGATAGAAAGTAGTACCCTATTATATTTTTCTTAAAGATAATAGCCCTAGCTAAGCGTAACTATAAGGTACATAATAAGGAAATGCTAGCTATTATATAATTATTATCCCAGTGGCGTGCAGAGCTTAAAAGCACAGACTCCTAAATTAAAGTCTATACTAATTATAAAGCCCTTAAGTATTTTATAATAATAAAACAGCTTACCGGTTAACAAGCCTAGTAGGCTAAAATACTCTCTTAATTCTTTTTTATAATTATATACCGCCCTAGTAAGCAAAATTTTAAAGCTAATGCCCTTACCTAGAGAGAACAGGACGTGGAACTATAGGATAAGCTAAAGGCTTAGCACTGGATATATGCCCTCCTCCATTCCAAACAGCTTAACCTATATATCCTTAAGGAACTAAACCCTAAACGGAATAAGCTGGCGCCTATAGAAGGAGATATCCTAGATAAACTAGTAGGACTAATTAATTGCATCCTAATTATAAACCGCATAGCCAAATCCCTAAAAGCCCTCCGCGACTAAGCTATAGGAGGTAACCCTAATTTGGAAATAGAAGATGACCTGCTTTTATACTAAGAACGGCTTATAGTTCTAGATGGTAACAACCTATAAATAAAGCTAATATATAAAGCCCACTGTTAAGTCTCTATGGCACACCCTAGTTGAGATAAAACCCACTAACTACTAGCACCTTGCTACTACTAGTAAGGACTCCTATCTAATATAGAACGATTTATTAGAAATTATTATGCTTGTAAATAGGTAGACACCCTTAGGGATTAAACCCCTAGATAATTGTAACTACTGCTAGTTTCTAAACGCCCTTAGCAGTATATTATAATAGACTTTAAATCATTCCTAAAAGATAAACATGGCTATAATATAGCCTTTATAGTAGTTAACCGACTAAGTAAGTAAGCTATTTCCCTCCTTTACTTTAAGACTATAACTATAAAGGACATAGCCCGTATATATATTAACAATATTTACTGGATCCATGGCGCTCCTAAGTTAATTATCTCTAACTATAGACCCCAGTTTATATTAGACTTTTAGGACAAATTCTACTATATCCTTAAGATTAAGATTAAGCTCTCTACTATATTCTACCCTTAGACTAATAGCTAAACCAAGATTATAAACTAGTACCTTAACTAGCAACTTTGCCCCTTTATTAACTACTACTAGGACAACTAGTTGGAACTACTACCTATAATAGACTACGCATAGCTTACGCTCCCCTATAACAGTATAGGAATGTCGCCATTTAAGCTACTCTATAGATACAAGCCACGAACATCCTTTAATTGGGATAGACCTATAGGACCTATGACGGCCCGTAAACGCCTTAGCTATAAAGAGGCCCAGATATTTGCTAAGAGAATGCATAGAGCCTGGGAGACTGCCTAAGCAATTATAAAAAGAGCATAAGAGAAGAAAGAGGCTAATATAAACCAGTATTGCCGTAAGGTAGACTTCTAAGTAGGAGATAGGGTATAGGTATTAATAAAAAACTAAAAGACCCAGAGGCTGAGCCATAAGCTAGACTACTAAATAGCTAGCCCCTATAAAATCCTTAAGGAGGAAGGGCACTTTTTTAGGGCTAAGCTACCTAAGTTAATAAAGATCCACCCTATCTTCTCTCTAAACCAACTGCGGAAGGCCACAGACAACCCATTACCTAAATAGTACAACAACCTGTCAGATAATCTATATTCTCTAAGGCGTGGGACACGTGCACGAGTCACGTGCACGGGGCACGTGCATTGTAAATCTCTTCATAGAGCCTCAGGGGCCCAGGGTCAACATCAAGGACATCAATTAACGATCAAGTCAAGATCATCAATCAATCAACCCATTGCATCAATGAACCCCTTTACATGAATTATCTGACACAACCCCCTACCGCCAATTTAGATTGCAAAGGATAAGGAATAAGAAGTTAAAGAGATTTTAGCAGTTAAGAAAGACCATAGTACCCTAAAATACTGTATAAGCTAGGTAGGTCACAATAAAGATCTAGAATAGTACCCCACATCTAATTTTAAGTACTCTCCCTATAAGCTACAGGACTTCCACCTAGCCTACCCTAACCTCCCTAAACCACCACGCCAATTAAAAAGCTAGATTAAATGCTAGGAAGAAGGGGTAAATAACTATAACAATTTAGATGATAATAAAGAGCTTAGACAACGCCTAAGGGCAGGCTTTTTTAGGAGGGGGGGTGATATAATAGTACTAGGGCATGCCACCTGCTATACTCAGTGGACCCTAACTCCTGCCAACTAATTAGGATTTTCTATCCCCGGGATAGAAAATCGCCATTGGCTCGCTTACTACTAGCGCCTTAGCAACCCCTTTATATCTTGCTAGTCTCTAACAGACTTCTTCTTCTCCTTAGCTTAGTATTCTTATATAGTAGCAATCTACAAGCTTTGGTTTAGAAGCATTTATATAAGCCCGTTACAAAAGCCAGTAAGAAGCAGTACTACTATGGACTAGTACGTTAAAACCAACAACTCTCTAGGGCTTAGCGCTGTGGCGGTTAAGCTACAATAAAAAAAGCTTACATTGGATTAGTGTGGCGCGGTTGCTAAGTTAATAAAAGCCTAAACTCTTAACCTTAGGACCAGCGATAATTACTGTTTAACTTCGTAATGCGGCCTAACTTATAACGTAATATACAGCTATATCTACGTCACGGACTTAGTTATTGTTCTTAAGAGTTTGGCAAAATTTTAGGACAACCCAAAGTATGCATATGGCCACTGTAGATCGTTTTCAGATTTAGTTATAGCATATAGTGGTACTAACCCCACGATACTAGGCCATATAAGTGTTTATTAGCGAACTCACTTCTTACTTATTTTTAAGGAAATTTTGCAAAGTAGGATAAGTAAGTAGATATATTTGCTTATCTATTATAGCAGACAGAACAATGCAAATAGCGGTAATATAAGGTATACTTATACTAAAAATCTAGTCCTAGTTATTACTAACGCTTTAGAAAGCATTGGTAAGAAAGTTATTATCTTAAGCAGCGCCATTAAACGTACTAGAATAACTACTTTAACTATAAAAGCACATGTCCTTACTGTAAAGTGTCTTAGAGTATATTAGTAGAATAAGTATACCTAACGTTATTTAAAGACCTTATTAGTGTCGCCTACTATATCTAATAGAGTAGAGCTAAGACTAGACCCATTAACTAGGAACTAAACTATCCTATAAAGAGCGCTGTCACATCTTTATACTCTTTAATCTTTTATATTAGACACCAGAAGCAATTGCCACAACCATAAAACTTCCTTAAATAACCATTTAATCTATAATAAGACCCTAAGTCAAAGCCCTAAAGAAGCAAATAAGCAGAAAGCCTACTATTATAGGCAAGATTTAGAAACGCCTTATTACTTATACAACCCTTAACGCCGCTTATTATTAAATAACGTATAAGGAAATTGCTTGGCTGGAAGGTATGCAGGCTTATTAGAAAGCCCTTATGGCAGCATTTAAGATAGAGTCTTACGGCCGCCATATAGCCACCTTAAAACCTCTCCTTACCGAAGTATAAAAGCAAGTTCGTTTAGTATGGGCAATTAAGCATTTAAGCTAAACACTAGAGCTATAGGCTCGTGTTATCTAAACTAATAAGTACTTACTCTTAACTAAAAGCTTTAGAAAGGTATATATTACCTAGCAACCAGAAAAGAAGTATAACGATTCTTATTATTCTCCTAGGTTTAGAGATTACCCTTCTTAACCCATCTATAAAAGCATTTTAGCGCTTAGTAAAGGAGATATAGTAGTTATTAAGAAGGAATGGGGCAGTGTAATGGGTAAAGTATATAGAGAAAGAGCGCTTCCCTAGGTATACTAATTTATAGACTGGGTGGCATAACATCCAGAGAGCCCTTAGAGGCATATATAGCGAAATCTAGTCTCTAGGAGAAAGCCACTTAATTATATACAAACGTATTTTATAACAGCAATCGGCATTATTAATCTTGGCGCTTATATGGTCTAGAAGCTTCTAGAGTAATATCCCTCTATATATACTAGAAAATAACCTATACCAGAAAATATAAGGGGTACTTTAACTTTAGTAACTATAAATCTGCACACATATTAAGGTTTGCTAAAATTTTATATAAATAGTGTACTATAGCTACTTTTAAATATTAGGGACCCTTCCAACCTAAAAATTATATTCGCGTCATCGCCTTCTTACCTAATTTGCTTAGAGCCTTCTTTATAGCAAAACAATGTCCTTTTACTATAGCGCCACTATTAAGCTCTAATAATATAAAAATATAATAGATATTAAAGTGTGTGCAGAGTTTAAGTGGTATAAAGCTAAAGTAGCCCTTATATTTTCTAGCACGGTAGGTTTTCCACCACCCATAGAGGGACATTAATTTAGATTGCACAATGCACTAAATTATATACTAACTTGTAAAGTAATAAGTCTATCCTTTCTAAATACTTAAATAATAAATACTAAGGGATTGTATAAATGGTCTATTTATATATTGGTTAGTAAATGCCAAGAAGAGGCCATGTATATATATTAACAATGCCTAGCTATATAATAATTCTTATTGGAGTAACAAGGGCGTACTTATCTACCGCTAAACTATAAAATGGACTTGCAGGCAGATTAGCTAACAATTTAGTGCTATATATACGTGGCACGCCTTATACTCGTCCCTATTAACATATATCGTTTTTATTACCAAGTGCTATAATCTATGCTTATAATAACTGTTAGTCGTTACTCTATAAAATTATTTTATAGCAATATACCTTAAGTAACCAGTCCCTACTAAATATGGCTAACGCTATCTAAGATACCATTATGCCCAATGCTTAAAGTCCTTTTCTTTATAGCAGAGCTGTAAAAATATATCCAATCCGCTATTGAAATAAGCTTGGATATAGTTAAGCCGCTCGCTCTAAGCCTTGTTACGTTTTGTTCTTAAAGGAACTACTACCCAGCAAAAACCGCATTAAAATGCCCTCTGGCCATTTCTACCAACATGTCCTCACTTTATAGCGTTATTAAGATTAAACCCCTTATGTTAAGATACATGCTTTTTAAAAAGCTCCTTAAAGTAGATATTATAACCATATCGTTGCAGGTGTATAGAGCGACTATTTCCTAGACAAGCCACAAGTTGCGCTCCATTTTAAATTATTAACAATATTCTGCGTTACTCCTCAGCCAGCCTAGGATATATAACTAGATATCTAGCTAGAATATTAATTAGCTCTACGGAATTAACGAAGCAGACTGTTTCTCCTTTTATTAAGCTTAATTATTTAAAGTTTAAAGATTTAAGATAAGTTTAGAGGCAGGGTTAATAGGCATTAATAAGATACTCTATATACATTATACGCATGCCTTTTAAAATGTCTTTAACTATTAAGTTTTATAGAATATTTAGGATGTTTATATTTAAATTTTTTCTAATACTTGGGTAGTTGAAAGTGGGTGTCCATATACTTATTAAGGACGTCTTTTTGCGGCATTTTACGCATCTGTCTTTTGTACGTAAATTCCTTATTGCCAATATAAATAAGGCATACTGGGTGTGGAAGCGCTATGGGATATTAACGTGGACACTAAGCGGTCTTAACTTTATTAGCTTTTAATATGCCTAGTTTTCGCTTTATAGTCTCGCTACCTTAACTGGGGATGCTGTTAAAGGTTATATAACTAAGAGTTAGGTTATCCAAGACATTCCTTTACTTATTTATAAAAGATAAATTGTTGCTCTTAAAGATAACAAAGTTTGTCTTCTTTTGTTTTAAGGCTCTACGTTAAGCGGTTTTTATTAATAATATAGCTAAGCTAGGGCATAGACAAACTTAATATAATTGTTATCATTTTCTAAGGGCTTAAAGAGTATACTAGCAATAGTAGCCCGCTCTCGAATTTCAAATTTAACTATTAGTAGTATTAACACTTTAGTTAGCGCCTTCCCACTAAGCTGCCTGGCTATCTTAATTGTGTTAATTAATTTATGGAAGTCGCGAATAGCCTTATTTAATCGTTCTCTATGTAATCTTTAATATATTATACCAATCTTTTACTTAGTATCTTTATATTGCTAGTATAAGTTGGTTCCTTTAGCCTTAGTAATAGGGTAGAAGCCTACACTATTAATTTAGTTCTTATATTCTCCTTATTTACTATAAAGCGCTCTAGGCTTAGGGTGGTTTTGGAGCTCTTCTAGCTAATCGTTATTAAGCTCTATAGGTACGCGTTAATCTTATAACAGACCTATTTTTATAACGGATTTAATAAGGAGATCTTATAAAGGACTTCTAAAATATATACTCTGGTAATTATGCGCAATATACGGTGGTATATAGTACTTTTTATACATACTACTAAGATGGCCTATAGTCTAGTTCCGTTCTTTAGGAGTAAGAGCGTCTATAAATTCTATAATATTAATATAGAATAAAGGAAGCTAAGAACTAATAATAGAGCTAACCTACTATTAATGTTTTTACCTAAAGCCTATCGCGGCTAGTACAACTCTAGTGCTGTTTTAAAACCAGTAATAAGCCCTAAGCGTATAAATATGTTACGGTATTTTGCGTATAGAAAGGCCTTATCTTTTAGAATATTGACATTCCCTATTATATATCTAACGTTGCAGAAGAACGGCTAATCTAGTACTTTATCCTTTTATTTAACGCGAAGCATATTTATGGTACGCTAGTGCCTTAAGTTTAAAATTATCTTTAATACTTATAAAATTATCTCTAAACGCCTCCTAACTAATACTAATGGCTAAGACATATAAAATAATATAGAACGCTAGAAGTCCTTCTAAATAAAAAGTAAACTTCTTTCCACAACACTTAAAGCGTTAGTGAGATAAATTGCAACCTAGATCTATTATTTAGCTTATAGTCTGCTGTCCTTTTTCTTGTTCTTAATATGTTCTAGGTTTATATTTACCATAATTATACTCTATTTAGGGTGTTTTTCGTTACAAACAACTATAATGTCAATATCTTTAAACCACAGTGCTTTATTACTGCTTTTAGCACTAGCGCTTTTAATAAAAGCTTCTGGTCTTATAGCTATAGCTACGCTAAGTAGGAGAAGAAGCGAAATTTGGACTTAAATAGAGCTATGGAGAGGCTTAGTATTATCTACCTAAAGAGTGTGGAGGATAGCGTAAAGGTCCTAGACGTATATAGCGTGCTTTTTCTTTTCTAATTTATTAAGCATAAGGCTAAGTATCCACTACCACAGTTATTAGTAAATAAGTTTGTAAAGAAAATTTTGGAGAATGTACATTATAAATATTATTTAGAACATTATAGTCCATTTTATAGTTTATTAGATCCCTATAGTAGAGGCTAATTCATTTTTAGTAGCATTATATTAAGCTCTCCTTCTTAATTTAGAAATGTTTTTTACGCCATATTAGATACACTTTAAATACCTCTAGGTTGTATTTACGTAGGTAGTCTTCTAGAGATTTTTTAGTTCTTTTTTTAATCTTATTGCAGTACCTATTTTAAGCTGTTAAAAGAGAGTTTGACACGAGGTATATATAGAGGATATATCTTACATCTCCTAGATTTCGCCTTCCCTCTTCTATAGTTTCTTTGTTTATAGGGTATAATTTAGTTTCGCTAGCCCTTCCTTCCTTAATTAAGCAATATCCTTTAGTATCTCTTTAGCTTTGGAATTTAAATCTATGTCTAATTTCTTGTCTAATTTTAGGTCCAAACTAAGATTGGGGTCCGTATAACTGTCTAGTTTAATATCTGTATCTGGGTTAGTATCTGGGTTAGAGTATAAATTTAAATTTAAATCAGAACATAAATTGGAGTTAGAGTTTAAGTCTAAACCTAACTTTAAAATTAGGCCCATATAGAAAGGCGGGTGTAGTTTTTAATTTAAAATAGTCTTGTAATTAGCAGTACTAATATCTAGTGCTCTTCTTATTTTCTCTATTGGAGCTAGAGATGGAATTAGAGCTAATAATTAGATAACCGCAACACCGCTAGGCCCGCATTACTATGTTGGTCTAAAAGGTAGGCAAGTAGCTATTATCAAAATAGAACGGGAAATAGTAGGTAAAAAGCTAGGGCTAGAAGATGAATGTTAAGAAGTAACTAGGGTTGGGGTTAGAGAAGTAACTAGTTTATATAAGAATAGGAGCAAAGCGAGAGGGCGGCCATTACTTTAAGTAGTAGACTCTGGCGGCGTCATAGGCTATGCCATATTAAGCACTAGTAAGCGTTTAACCACTCCCCTGCAATTAAAGGAGGGGCTTATAGGCTAAGCGAGCAGAGTCTCTTTAAAGCGGCAACAAGTCAGGGCCTAAGCGAGGTGGAAACGCCGCTAAAAGCGGCGGCCAAACACCCCTAAAAATGGATGCATTTTTACCACCATATATATTTAACTAGTTATATGGACTAAGGTATAACTAACCTAATATATAGCGCAACCTAGACGAGTACCTTCTTTAACCGCTACCTATATAGCTTAATAGAGGGTTATAATTGTGCTTACCTAGCCTAACTTTCTGGTAAAACTAGGCTAGTAACACTTAGATGGTTTAAGATCAATTATTTTCCTAGGGCTATAGAGTCCTATAGGCTTACTAAGCGTCTAGCTAAAATTATATAGGTTTAACCCCTCCTACTAAGATATTATTAGGGCGTCTAAGGCGTCTATTACCGTTTTATGTAATTATTAATATAGTAGGTAGCTAAAGATTACCAAGTTAAGCAGCTATGGGAGGGGACGTTAACTTTTAAAGAGGGGAAACTAAAGGAATGGGAGTAATGCAAATGGGGAAAGGAAATTAGTGCCTATTTATAAGCGATTCTTATACAGAGAGTGGAAGACTCTATAAATACTACTCGGCTATAGGAAAGGTGAGGGAAGTAAAGTGGATAAAACCTAGGCAGAACTCACTAAATGCTAAAGAGGAGGTATAGGTAGGGACTGCTAAGGGACACAGCGCAGCGTCATTGTCGTCGGTCTATAAAAGGAAAATTGGAGGCAGCTGGGCAGTGCAGCGGTTGTATGATTGCCAAGGGGAGAGAAAATGCCTCACGAATGTAGTCCAAGCGTCCAATAAGGAGGAAGTGTGGTATTAGGGGAAAAGAGACAATGGAGGGAGAAGAGTAGACCGGCGAGGGAAGTATGCTTTTATATAATAAGGTTGGCGCACAGGCTAAATAAAAGCGGCGAGATGCTAAGCGAGTATCTATTTCCTATTGCGGAAGCCTCCATTTCCTAATGCAGTTCCACTCTCACAGATATACCTATTTATATAGCAGTGTCGCATTATAGCGTCCTAAATTAGGGGGAGTAAAGGGCTAGAGCAGGCTTTTAGTATAGTAGGGGTTTATTTAGGCGCTAATTTCTCTATATAGTTTAATCTATACCGCCAGAAGCCTAAAGTCTGGAGCCTAGATATAGGTTAAGCCTAAATTTAGGTTTTGGGGTTACTGATAATTTAAAAGGTTATATTAAAATCTCCCTATTTAGCTTATAAGGCGCGGATTATATAGAATAGGCGTCTATAGACTTATATAATTATTAGGCGGACTCTAATGGAAAAGGGGAGGTGTATTTAGCAATATAGCCTAGCTCTAGAGAGCTAGCGCTATAATCCCTTATTTCCCTTACAAGTATTAGTAAGGTATTTATATACGTTTTTATCTAATAAAGAGGGGCTTTATATAAGAGCTGTATCGCCACTAAAACTTTGCGGCTGGATAATAAACTTAATTGTATATGGGAAAGGGGTTTAACGCTAGGCGGTTTTCCTAATATAGGTACTTTTTACCTATAGTCTTTATTAACTATATCCTGCTAACTATAAGAGATTATTTATCTAAACCCCTAGAAAATCCATGCTAGTAACTGCCCCTTAACTATAAACCCTTTAACTACTTAAAACTACTATCGCCACTTTGCTTTTACTCTAGCAGGTTATATAAGGCGGCAGTGATGGCAGCAGTAATAGTAACGTCTTTTAGTACTTTTCCCGTCTCTTAGGCATAAGAACCCCTCTAAATTATATATTATTCTAGACTACTAGCGCCAAAACTATACTCTTAATGTTCTAACCTAAAAAATACTACGTCTACTGTTACTAATTGGTATAATATTAACAAGATCCTAGGGAATAAGTTAGGGTTAGATACTTAATCTAAGGATAGAGAGATTCTTGCACCTATATTCCATAGAGTTAAATTTAAGGGTAGCAGTTAAGGTAAGTGCCCAGCTCTAATTAGTATAGTAGCTTACGTATATTATTTTTAACATTGCATAGAGAATGCAGTTATTATTAATAATAACTAGACCAAACCAAATACTAATGCCAATAATAAGGATAAGTACCCCCCATAGAAAGACGGTATAAGTCTATAGATAGATAATTAACTTAAGGGTGCAGGTACGTCGGCTATAAAACATCTTAGTAAAGATTGTTATACTATAGGCATAGAAGATACTATTAACTCTGTTAAAAGAGCAGAAATTCTAATTAGTCTGCTCCTAAGTTATAAGCCCACATTAATGCCGCCTAAGTCTACTATAGGCAATTTACTACCCTATATAAGCTACAATAGCAAATTAAAGGAAACTATGCATTTTACTAATAAAGTGTTAATAGTAAATACTGAATCTAGTAATACTATTAAACACTATTACATAATTTTAAAGACTAAAAGTAATGCATGGTCTAATTGCTCTATTAACCAGCCAATATAAGAGGTTAGCACCTGTACTGTCCCGAAAGTTATAATATATCAGTTGCAGTCACTAATAAAGAAATTTCCTATGCCTAAAAATGCGAGTAGTAATAGCGGTAATAATGGCGATAGCGATAATAGTGACAGTAATAGTAATAGTAATAATTATATAACGTGCAATATATTGCGGATTAACTAAGGTGGTGGAGGTAAGTTCTTCCTGTGTAATCTAACATTATGTATTCCGCCTAATTTCAGCCTACTATTATTAAGTTGACTATTAAGGTTAAACTTCCTTTCTGCTAAGAAAGCGCCCTAATAGGCTAAGGTAATTTTTTTGGTAACAAAGTCTTTAAACCTATTATTGCTGGCTTTCTTAAATAAGTCTTTAGCCAAGTTGTTAAATACCCCCTAAGTGTAAAACCTATCTTCTACTTAGTTAATAATGTCCTAATTAGTACCTTATATATCTAACTTTGTAGGATACTTAATATAAAAGGCATATAGAGATTCTTCGTCTTCTTCTATTAGAGGTGGTATATAGTACGCATCTTTAAGAGCTCTTGTAAGCTTGAGATCTGCTAACTTATTAAAGGTTTAAACTGGCTTATTAACGTCGTTGTCTTTCTCCTAAATTAACGGTTTAAATACTTCTTTATTGTCTTCCAGAAGGACCTTGTTCTTAGTTAAGGTATTAGAAAGTTAAATCTTCTTATTTAGCGTATCTAATTTAGCGTATAGGTCCTTTAAGATATCCGTTTACTTACCATTAAAGAACGTCTTTTTGTTAAAGATAATGTCCCTAGTAGAGATAATAATACCTTTATATGGGATCCAGATCCTATAGATATTAGTAGAGTTATAGCTAATAAGGTAGCTAATATGGGCTTGTAGATCTAGCTTGCTTAGCCTTTCTTCTTTAGCTAGGCGTTTAACGTTATTGCGTACGCCCTACAGCCGTATGCTTTTAGGTATACTAGTTGCGGTTTTCTTAATCTCCTATTTGCTAGGTAGGTATAGAACCTCTTATATAGCGATTTCCATCCATTGCTTTCTTATAGCGTTTAATCTTAAAGGTATACTATATAGTTAACTATCTCGTTCCATAGATTCTGTGGTAGATTAGCAGCAATTCTTATAGCACGTCCTTTCTTAATAATAACACCTCCTAAGCGTTTAGCGGTACTATTCTATGCTTAGGTATATAGCGCTAAAGGCTTAAATATAATCCCTTATATTTATAGCCATTTAAGGGTTTTCTTTCTCCCTAGCTTGTTGTCTAATCTAATAGTGTTAACTTTAAAGTTATACCTTAGACAAATCTATTAGGTGAAATCTTTAAGTACTTATAGTGTCTCCTTTTCCTTGCTATGCGTTATTATAAAATACAGGAAGGATCTTCCTAAGAAGGTATTATAGATAAGTATAACTTGTATAAATCCGGCATATACTTCCTTAAGGTTAGTTTAGTTAATATAGAGGTTAAGAAAGGGTTTATTAATTTTCTATTTTAAGAACCTTCTTAAGACCTAACGCTTAATTTTGGCAAGACTGTAGTATTAACATTCTGTTATTTTAGGGCCTTAAAGCTTAACTCCTAGGGCGTTAATACCTAAATAATAAAGGCTTATAGGTCCTAGATAACCTAGACGCAGATACCATAGTTATATATTACCTTTCGCATCTAGATAAATATCTCTTAACAATGCTTTGCGCTTCCTTTAATATAGTAGTTAGCTTATATTAAAAGCTAATAGACTTTCTAATCGGATATATTTAATAGTCTATTATCTGTAACGCTCTTCTATTTAATATAGGATAGAGTTATTCTTCTGAACTAGAAGATTATTATCTTCTTTATTGTCCTAGTAGTACCCTTATTTTTAAAGTAGTTAGAACGACACTAGATTTATATTAAAGTCCGTATAAAAGGTAACGTCGTTAAGACGTAGGATTCCCTTACTCTTGTCTAGTTTTATGACTTAGATAGTAATATTGCCGTAACCTAGTATAGGCACTTCTAAGCTGCCGGTGATAATATATTTATATCTTAGAGCTTTCCTAAAATTATAAAAATAAGAGAGGTTATTAAAGATATAGAGAGTGGTTCCTAAGTTAAGAATAGTTAATAGCTTTAGTGGATAGAGTTAACCGGTATAATACGATTTTAGAAATATTGTATTAGCTTCTCCCTTAATCTTAACTTCCTGGCTCTTATCCTGTTGTTATTAAGCCTTATCTTTCTATTCTTTAAGTCTAATCTTTGTAACTTGGTTAGTAAGATTTTTATTCTTTTCTACCTTTTTTAGTGCCCTATTAATGCGCGCATCTCCTATTATAACTCCTGTAGGTCTCTTATCTTTAAATAAACGCTAATAGTCCTAAAGGGAGTGTCCTTATATTCTATACGCTAAGCACTTAGGTGTTGGCTTCTTATAGGACGTCTTTTTATCCACTAGTGTCCTGGCTCTCTTTAAGCGTCTATTATATACTAAGGCCTTTCCTTTTTATAAACCTTTAGTAGTATTAGAGTAATCCTTAATAGCTTGCTCTGTGAAGTCTGCATTAAAGGTACTTCCTTTTATAGTAGTATTGGCTTTCTTTAAGGGTGTTCTAAGTCCTTCTTATAGCTCCTTTACTACTCTATAGTATTTGGAAGATCTTAACTTCTAAGGTGTTATGGCGCTGGTGGAAAACGGTGGATTATGGTAGACATTATGGTAGACGCAGAGTCACGTGAGCTTACGTGACTTGAGGATTGTATAAGACTTCGAGCGACGCTGCCCTTCTTCTCCTTTTCTTTCTCTAGCTTTGGATCCTTGTTTATAGACTACCAATTATACGGGCTTGCGCGTCCCTCTTGCCGTGCTCGTGCCTTAATTAATTAAGTCGCTAACATTATCTAAAGCTCGTTACCACTCTCTCTTCCTAAGAAGGAACTTAAATATATTTATAAAACCATAAATAGAATAAGGAAACAGAATAGGACCCTAAGAATATTACTAGAACCAAAAGAACATAAACAGAATGCAAAACCTAAAGAATAGGACACGCATAGACCAGAACCCTAGAAAATAAATAAACACCGGAAATTATCTAGTACTCTTACTACTATGCCAAGAAACACAGTAGCTGGTAAAGCCGCTATAGGACCCGCAAATACCTCTAATGGTAAAATAGTCGCTATCTTAACTCCCTAGGAAGAGCTTACAGCAGCTAATACTGAAATTAAATAGTTCCGAGAGCTGCTTAAAACTAGAGACATCCCTACGCCTAGCGATAAATTATTAGACACCTAGAGGCTTGCTATAGTCCTTAAGGCCCTAGCCTAACGTACAGTATTAGCATTATTATAATCCGCGAAGGTTATAGACCCCCTATTACTTACGGATAGAACTAATCCTATATTTAATAACTAGAAGCTTTAACTATAGAATAAGCTTAAAGTTAATACAGACTACTTTCCTAATGCCCGAGCTAAAATGGTATACGTCTTCGGCTATACCGGCAGTGACGTATAGACATACCTACGTCCGCGATATGCCTAGGACTTAGCAGACCCCTTCCTCTCCAAAGAAGAGATAATTAACTACCTATCTTCCATTTATAAGGACCCCTTCAAAGTATAGAACGCCTGGCTTAATTATAAAAGCCTAAATATAAAAACGATAGAGACCTTCTTAGCCTTTTAGACCCGCTTTCTACACTTAGCTGGACAGGCTTAAATTCCCTAGGAAGATCTAATGCCAGACCTTTTTAATAAGCTTACCCTAGACCTACAGCGCGCTATACTGCCAGTTTATACTACCGTATAGACGCTTAAGGAACTTATAGACTAATGCCTAGCTATTAACTAGGGCCTCTGTTAAATTAAGGCACGTGCTAAATAGTATAAGACTAGAAGCTCTGCTAACTAAAATACAAGTACTACTAAAACGAGCTACAGCGCCCTAGTAAAATCTACAACCCCTACAGTACCGGCCGTACAGCCCGCCGCTAATTTAGCAGCTAGTTATGCAGCTAGTCCTGCTATAGGTCTAGCAAATTCTTAGCCTATATATAGCAACTCCTATATATAGGCCCTTAGCGATTAGGGAGCTTGCTTCTCTTATAGCCAGAAGGGCTATATTACTAAGGATTGCCTAATAAATGCAAAAGTAGGCGAGGTTCTGTTAATCTAAAAGAATAGCATAGAGTTAGAAAAAGAGAAACCCTAGAAGAAAACTCCTCTCTAGGGTTAAAAGGGATTAATATGTTACATATTAATCTGGGTCGGCTAATTAGTAGAAAAAGCTATACTATCCCTTATACTTTATTCTGTAATAGATATTAAGTTTTAACCTCTACTTTAGCTAACTCTAGAGTAAATGCCTTTGCCTTAATAGACACCTAGTATGCTGTAAAGCTAGCTAATTTTCTAAATGCACTCCTTAAAGAACTGCCTAAACTAATTCCTATTCGCGGGTATAACGGACAAATAGGGCTACCTATTATAACAATCCTGCGGGTTTACCTCTGTGTTAACGGACAAAGATAGTATAACATCCCCTTGCTTATTACGGACCTAGGAAGCCACAATATAATTTTAGGAAGAAAATAGCTAGCCTATTTAGGCTTATAGCTTAATATACAGAGCAGATAGCTTATTTAGCCCAAAACCCTACCCCTAACCCCTTCCTATATAAAAGAAATTAGCATTACAATAGAAAACCTTATACGGCTATAGGTAGACACTATTTACCAGGCTAATGCTATGCGTAGAGACCAGGCCTTTAAGAAAGATATATAGCTTGATCTGCAACGGGTCCGCATACTACGCCGCCCCTAGACTACCAATGTCGCGCCACCAATACTAAAAACCTAGGAAGTTAGTAATAAGCCAGCTGGCTTAGGCCCTATATAGCTATAAAGAATAGCAAGGAATATTAGACGCTATACTAAACATATAGACCAGAAAGATAACTTACGGAAGATATAATAGGAGCTAAGAAGGGTTATAAACCCTTAGCCGCAGAATACGGTCCGCGGAACGTCCGTAAAGAAACCTATAGGCCTCCCACTAGTTAATATCTACTGCATTAGCGCCATAGGATTCTACCAGAACTTAATACGGCCTAATACTGTTACCTTTATAACTAGCTTATATAAAATTGATTGGATTATTAAAGACAAGGAAGCTCTAGCCCGTAACTAGCTTAGTAGGGAAAGTAAGCTTATAGATAAGGAGCTAGTAGAATAAAAACTACTCTACCAATACCAGGAATTTAAGGACATATTCTCTAAGGCAGCATCCAATATACTCTCGCCTTACCAACCGTATAACCACAAGATTAAGATTAAGCCAGATAAAGAAAACACCCTCAGCTATAGCCCCCTTCGCCAGCAATCTACTAACGAACTATAGGCCACTAAGTAGTACTTTATTAACAACCTTAATAAGGGATTTATTAAGCCTAGCTAAGTCCCCTTTACTGTACCCATTCTCTTTATAAAAAAGCCTAATATGGACTCCGTTTCTATATTAACTACTATAAACTAAATTATATAACCCGCAAAGACTAATATCTACTGCCCTTACTTAAAAAAACACTAGCCTATATAAGTAAGGCTAAGATCTTTATAAAGCTTAATATCCGCCAGGCCTTTTACCAGATTAGGATAGACCCTAAATCTAAAGATCTTACTATATTTTAAACCCGCTACGGATTATATAAATGCAAAGTACTACCTTTTAGACTAACTAACGGACTGGCTATATACCAACAGTATATAAATAACGTACTCTTTAACTACCTTAATAACTTCTGCACAGCCTACCTAGATAATATTATAATTTACTCTAAGAATAAACTGGAATATAAGGAGTATATCTATAAAGGCCTATAACGGCTCCGCGAAGCTAGTCTCTAGGCTAATATTAGGAAGTTAAAATTTAGTGTTAAGCGTACTAAATACCTAGGGTTTATTATTAGTATAGACGGAATTAAGGCAGACCTAGAAAAAATAGCTATAATTAACTAGTAAATACCCCTACGGACTATAAAGGGGGTATAATTATTTTTAGGTTTCTGTAACTTCTACTAACGCTTTATTAAGAACTATAGCAGAATTGCCTAGCCTCTTAACCGCCTTACCAGGAAAGACCAGCCATTCTACTTTAACGCTATATATATATAGGCCTTTAATAAGCTTAAAAAACGGCTAGTATCGGCTCCCCTACTTGCCCACTTTGACCTAGAACGGCCCTTAATGCTAGAAACTAATGCCTTAGACGGCGTAAATAGCTGGTATTTTCTCCTAAAAGCAACTGGACGGAGAATGGCACCCTATTGCATACTATTTAAAGACTATAATAGATGCTGAGCTAAACTACCATATCTATAACAAAGAAATGCTGGCTATTATTGCTAGCTTTTAGCACTAGCGTGTATAGCTAGAGGGGACCCCTAAGCCTATTAAGGTAGTTTCGGATTATAAGGCCCTAAAATACTTTATAACAACTAAGGCCCTTATAGCCCGGTAGGCACGCTAGGTGGATATCCTATCTTAGTTTAACTTCTTAATTATATATAGACTAGGCGCTATAAACCATGCAGATACCCTCATAAGGCGTAAACAGGACCTAGGTAACTAGGCGGCTATAAAGATCTTATTACGGACCTAAATATTACTATAACTAGAGCACCTCAACCCCTAAATATAGGCAGAACTAAGTACAGACTCCTTAGGTACTAAGATGTATCCTATTAACCCCTTAGGATTTAACTTTATTAACAAATTACTATAGGCAAACTATACAGCCTCTTCTTTACAAGAATACCGTAAAAAGGCAAAGAACGTTACTAGCCCATGGTCCCTTAAAAATGGATTACTTAAGCATTAGGAATGGCTAGTAGTGTGGGAGGGTACGGTGTCTCTCCGATGGGAAGTCACGGTGTAGTCTATCAGTCTGTCTGTCTATCTGTCGGTTGGTCGGTTGGTCGTAATCAGTCAGTATCAGTTAGTAGAAAGAAAGAAAAGAATGTATTTCCGGTAACTGGTAGGTTGGTGATGATATGTAAGAGGGAGGAAAGCCGAAGGCTCTATAAATATAGGAAAATGCCAAGACAGTAGGCGACGTCCAATCTACACCACCACATACCTCCCCCACCAAGAACGTTGTCCCCTAACGTTCTATACCATAGAAGAATAGCTAAACGAAAGTATAGTAAAAGCAGAATAGAACAAAGGAAGGCATATCCCTAAAAGAACATAGGTAACCTTATCTAGCATCACGGGACAGAAGCGTAATTCTACAGCCGTCTGCAGATATCCTTCCGTGGTCCATATCTCAGATCTTATCTTCCTACTGGTAGTAACTAGGACAGCAGTAAACTAGAAGCAATAACAGTAGCAGTAATGGCAGTAACAGCAGTAACAGTAACGGTAGTAGTAATAGTAAAATAGCAGATAGTTAGCGCGGTAAAATAGGACAGTTGGCGGTAGAATACTCGGTAGAAGAACTCGGTAACAGTTAGTAAGCAGTAGGACATCCGGCAACAGAACTTTTAATAGCAGAAATCTTGGTAGCAGCAGACGGTTGATGGCAGTCGGTTGGTAGCAGTCGGTCAGTGGCGACTAGTCGGAACGGCGTCGGCGGGGCTATTGAAACGGTAGAGTATGACGGTCGGGAGAGCAATAGTAAAACAGTTAGAACAGCACTAGGCCTAGAACAGGTTGGTCGGAACAGTTATCTAGCATATCTCGCAGCGGCACAGATCCGGTACAGTAAGATAGAACAGCAGAAACGGAACAGTCAGTTGAGACAGTAGGGACGGAATAGCCGGATGGAATAGTGGCAGTAGCGGCGGTGGCGGCAGGGCAGTCGACTAAGGTAGCAGAGACTCTGGCTTGGTTTGATCGTTCAGTTGGTAACATCAAGACTCTGCACCTAGCTCCGCGTCTGGCTGTGCATCTGGCTGTGCATCAGTAGCTCTGCATTGCATATTCTGCGTCCGTGTCTGCGTGCGTCTCTGTATGCCTCCCTGACTGTTAGCCGAAGACTGTTTAACTGGTCGGCAACGACGTGCTGCAACTGATCGTTCGGTCGTTCGATTAAGGTAGAAAGTCGGTCCGGTTAAAGGCTCTAATTGTTCTAATCTAAATGCGAGGACGGCGTTTAACTGATTAAGACTTGATGAGGCCCTGGCTTGACTCAAGGTGTCTTCTACTGTACGTACGACCTGGGTTCTGCATCGTCGTATGCTCAATCAAGGCTTCGAATCCGTCGACGTTCAACTAAGGCTCTGCATCCGTAGGCTCTGTATCTGCGGACAGTCGATTAAGACTCTGGCTGTGCAGTCGTTCGGTTAAAGCTCTGCATCTGTAGTCGATTGAGGCTCTTAGTATCCGCTAGACGTCCAATCTAGAGACCTGTCTTAAGACTTCCTTCCTCGTAAGCATAGACGACAGTTTCCAGTAGACCATTTTCGCGGGCCCGGTGCTCCTCTAGGACGTCCTTGCTTGACTCTTTTGGCATACCCTTGGGCTTTTGCGGCTGCTTCTTTGCCCCCGCTAGTGGCAGTACACTCGCGTATCCTTGATCTTCTTCCAGATTAAGAGCCTTCTTGGGATTGTCTTCTGCTTTTAGTCTTTGTCATTGTTCTGCTGGTTCTGCACTTCGCCTGAGTTATCCTTGATACCTTTGAAATCAGCAGGTTGTTGTGACTACCTCCATTGCATATCCCTTGCCCTTGTGTCCATAATACAGTCCTTTTGTTAAGACGATTTCTGAGAAGTGCCGGCTTCTGTATGTCTAATTCCTGTTCCCCTTGTAATCCTTGGCAAGGTCCTTTACTAGCTTAGCCAGATACGGCTCAGTCCTGTCTTCAGTTGTATGAGGATGACTTAGGCTTAACGTGGTTAGCTGTGCCCTACGCGCGGTCTCTTGCAGAGCTTCCTTGTCCGTTTCCGCGGCGCTTGTTTTCCAATATTATGCTACTGCCCTTGTATAGGTCCCTTCCTTGCCGTGGTGTCCGTTCTTGTTATGTAGCTGGCGCAGTACTAAATTCGGATGGCAGTGGCAGTCGTGCTGCGACTATTTGTCGTTTAAATAAGGAACAAGGTCGGCCCGGTCGAAGGCTCTAATTTGACGACATTTGACTGACTTGATTTAGTGACAGTGATGTGCTGACATCGAGGCTCTGGCTTGATTCGATTCTTCGACTGACCGTAGCTTTTGTGCAGTTATTTGAGACTAAGGCTTCCGCATCTGCTGTTTGGTCAAGGCTCTGTGTACAGCTCTGCATCTGGCTCTGTATTGTATAATTGGCTCTATATCCGTGCAATTAATTGAGGCTCTTGGTGCCGTTCTCATTGTATAGCTGGCGCATTATTGAATTCCAGGGGCGGTATAGAGTTCTGCCGGCTCTATTGCTGAATGGACCAATCAGGATTTTCCGTCCCTGGGATGGAAAATCGCTATTAGCTCATCAACAGGCGGTAAGCTGAACTGATATCTTTTGCAGTAGGTTGACGCGTTGTGGTTAAGAAAGTAAATATAAAAGGAGCTTTAGGAAATATAGTAACTAAGCAGACAAATAGAAATCTTTTATACGACCCTCACCTGTGTCCCCTCCCCCACCTTAGAACTTGACTGTCCCCTAGTTAAACATCCCACACCTGTGGCGGAGCCTGCGGTTAATGGCTAACCTTAAGCGTCCGTCTCTAAGACCGTCTCCAAGGATTGGACGATTCCTTCTTCTTCCTAGCTTTAGCTGTCTTATCCGTAGGCTGTGGCCTAATCTGGATGCAATCTTCTAGTTGTACATTCTTCTCCTGTGGCGGTGCCTGCTGCTTAACGGTTGTTCTGGTTGTACGGCTGTCTCTAGGGGTTGGGCGAGTCTGCGGACGTTGCTGGCTAGGTGTTACTACTGAGTCCGTGGGCCGTATTTGATTTCAGCCAGGCAGGTATCACGACAAATGACTTAAGCTGGCTGGTAGGTAGGGACACAGAATTGTACGAGTGATCTGTTTTATTCAAGGTGGCTCTAAGAGCCCTAATATACATAAGGAAAATAACCCTAGTTCGACCTTCGGTGTCCGTAGTCGTTCGGTGTCCGTAGTCGTTCGGTGTCCGACACCTCAGCAGTAAAGCTACCTCCGTGGCCAACATTTGATAGTAGTCCTCCCAGTTTGTATGTCTTTTGTTACTGTTCTTCAGCACTACTCTGTTATAGAAAGTAGTAAAATCCGTTCGTCCTATAGGGGCCTGTTGCTGTGTCTGTTCTTCCTTTGGCCTACCTAGGTCTGTTCCTTGGTATATACGGAGCCAGTTCTTGATGCCCTTTAATTGTCCTTCATTGCCGAGCTACGGTAGTACTGATTTAGGTCAACCGCGTGTCCTAGCTACTAGTCTTCCTTTATTAGACAGATGCATAAATCCTTACTAAATAAGATCCTTTAGCCCTTGGCATTTGTGCTTAATAAAACGGTAACTTCCTCCGCATCCAAAACAGGCCTATTGGCCTTGTCTTCGCGTGCCTTACTAACCCTATACGTCCCGCTATAGTCGTCCAAAGGCGGTAGAATCTTGCGGATATTGGGGATCTTGCGGATATTGGGAGTCCTGCGGATATCAAGAATCTGGCGGAGGTTAATAGTCTTGTGGAGATCGACAGTCTTGCAAAATAAAGGGAGCTTGGGTACTGTTCTGCCAGTCTTTATATCCTGGTGCTGAGCTGTATTCTTGTGCCGGGCTTTAGACTATAGCCTGATTTAATAGCGTCGCGTGCTTCCTTGGGTCCAGAAGTCTTCCTTCCCTTCAGCGGTTAAGCTCATTCCTTTACTGCCGTAGCTCTTATATAAGCTGGACATTTAGGACATCTTCCTCCGGAAGAACAGCCATTTGCTTAACATTCTCTGCAGCCATTATTCTTAACTCTATAGCCTCCTTCAGTCTTTCAAACATAAGGGTACTGGGCTCGTCTGCTACGGCTCCTGTCTTTTCTATTACGTGCCTATAGTATTTAATAGAGAGTCCTTGCATAAACCACCACCCCTTCTCTTGCTTAGTAAGGTTTCCTGCGGCTACTGCTTTAGCTAAGATGGTAGTAAAGTCCTGTATATAGTAACGCAAGTTGCCTAGTTGTTCCGCAGATATTTAAATAAAAGCTTCCACAAAGTCTCTTATCTCCATGCGTTGGTAGTAGTCCTTAGTTTGATATTTGGTCCTAAGCTTCCTTATAAGCTCCGTCCAGTTACCGTTTATAAACTTAGGCAGGCTTCGGATCCACATCCCTATCCAGTAATTGCAGTACTTAGGAAGGCCTTAGTGCTTCTCCTTACTTGTTATACAATGTCGGGTGCATAGCCGTTTATACTGTTTGATAAACTGCGATACGTTCTGTCCCATAAAACAAGGAGTTCCTACAGTTCCTGGGGCTAGCATAGGCTGGACCATAATGTAGACCTTGTCTTGAGCCGTCAACTGCTAGTTATGAGGTGATGCATCCTTAGGAGCTTGCAGGTGATCCTTACGGCTCTTACCCTTCATCTGCTGGGGGTTATCGGTCCTAGGTATTACGGGTGAACGCTGCGGTAGGTTTGCTTGTATGGCTGTGGTCTTAACAGAGGATGTCCCAGATGACTGTTCTGGCGGGACCTTGACAGGTACATGCTTTGGCTGATCTACTTATACAGCTATGTCCCTAACGGAAGGCACCTGCTTCTTAATGACTGAGAGGGGGTCTTCCTGGGAGAGCATGGAATCTTCATCTTCTACCACTGCTGGGTCTTGATATGTCCATCTGTTTTGGCCTGCTGTTGTTCTGTGCGGTAGGTCCTTACAGAGTGCCTCTAGGGCCGCTGCTGATATAATCCAGATGACTTGAAAGAGGACAAAGCTAAGCCAGAATAGGAAGCTTTCAAAGGCAGATCTGATCTTGTATACTTGCGACCTTGCTCGGTATTCTCTCTTTTCCTAAAGGGCAGTACTGACCTCCCTTGCCGCTAGATGCCTTAGATCTCGTTTCCATCTAATTAATTGGCCCTTGGCTTGTTGCCTCTGCATCTTTAATAACGTTCTGGCCATGCTTGTGCGCGCGCGGGTGGCGAGATATTGGGTAACTCTGACTGCTGGTTGACGTCTGATAGGCTCGCTGGTTTGCTTGATGCCAAATTTCTAAGTATAGGCACTGAACCCAACTCCCGAGACCTTTTGACCTACACCATTTTGCCTCTTATTGCCACTCTTTTAGCCTATACGTTGAGTCTGGCCGTCCTGTCTTTTCCGCAGTCTTTCTATTCAGGGTCTGCCTGGTTCCCCTTGCTGTCCGATACTGCCTGGTTCTCTGGTTCTGCCCTCTCGTCTATCTAGCTGGCGGTTCTTTTGCTGGTTGTTCTTTTGCAGCTGGTCGTTCTTTTGTAGTCGTAGTATATTCCTACGTGTCTCTCATGTATATAGTTATGTATAGAGTACCAGACTTCTAATCTGAAGAGCTTGCCGTCGTCCCCACGTGGAATGCCAAATAATATGTGGGAGGGTACGGTGTCTCTCCGATGGGAAGTCACGGTGTAGTCTATTAGTCTATCTGTCTATCTGTTGGTTGGTTGGTTGGTTGTAATCAGTTAGTATCAGTCAGTAGAAAGAAAGAAAAGAATGTATTTCCGGTAACTGGTAGGTTGGTGATGATATGTAAGAGGGAGGAAAGCCGAAGGCTCTATAAATATAGGAAAATGCTAAGACAGTAGGCGACGTCCAATCTACACCACTATAGTAGTAGCAGAGGAATAGAACCTATGGACTTGGCTTATTGCCAAAGCATATGCCCAGGTCTCTATAGCCTACCCTAAAAAAAATAAAACCTATAGGATTATTGGCGACCGCTACTACTAGCCCAGAATAATTATAGATATTAACCGCTATGTACAGAACTGCGATAACTGCTATAGGTCTATAATTCTATAAGACAAGACCTCAGGGCTATTAAAGCCACTCCCGATACTAGAACGCCCCTAGCAGTATATCTCTATAGACTTCTATAAGTTACCTACGGACCGCGACGGATATGATATAGTTATAATTCTAGTTAACCGCTTTAGTAAGCGCCTATTTTTAATCCCCTATTATAAGAATATTGATGCTAAAGAGGCGGCCTAACTGTATATCTACTATATCTACTAAATTTACGGACCACTAGATACTATCATATCCGACTATAGGCCGCAGTTTATATCAGCCTTTTAGAATAAGTTTACCCGGATTCTAGGTATTAGGCTAAAGCTCTCTATAGCATACTACCCCTAGACAGACGGTCAGATAGAGATTATAAATTAATACTTAGACTAGAGACTCCGGCCCTTTATTAACTACTTTTAAGACAACTAGGGCGAACTACTACCTATAATAGACTATACCCAGGCAACTCTACCCTATAACTCTACGGGGTTTGCACCTATTCAGCTAGAAATGGGATACTTACCCCATATAAGCTTTGACTGGGAGAGACTAGAAGGACTATAAACTATATATAAAAAACTATCTTATAAAGAAGCATAGCAGTATGCTAGATGCTTAAAAGAGGTATAGGCGGTAGCCTATAAGAACCTAGAGAAGGCCCAGAAATTAATGGAATAGTAGGTAAATAAGCATAGGCGTAAGCCTGACTTTACCGTAGGTGATAAGGTCTAGGTTATAATAAAGAACTAGAAGATAGAATGGCCTAGCTATAAGCTAGACTATAAAATGGTAGGACTGTATAAGATCCTTAATAAAGAAAGCAACTTATATAAGGTTAAACTCCCAGACTTAATTAAAGTCCACCCTGTTTTCTTACTAGATAAGCTATAGAAAGCTATAAATAACCTACTACCTAGACAAAAGAATGAGCCTCTACTGCCGATTTAAGTTAATAGCAACAACAAATGGGAAGTTAATAAAATACTAGCCTATAAACTAGTACAAGGAACGCTAAAATACCGTATCTAATAGAAAGGTTATAATCTAGACCCAACCTAGTACCCCACCTGGAACTTTATAGGTTGCCCCTAGAAGCTTAAAGAGTTCCATAACTAATACCCTAATAAGCTAGGACCCCCGAAGTATCTAGACAAGTAGATAGAGTGCTAGTATAGTAAAGATAATAAGCTACCTGTTAAGCATATAGATAAGAACACCCTATGGACATAATACGGACATACAAAGCCTGAGGGCAGGCTTTTTTGGAGGGGGGGGTAATGTTACAGCGCTAGTGGAAAACGGTGGATTATAGTAGACGTTATGGTAGATGCAGAGTCACGTAAGCTTACGTGACTCGAGGATTATATAAGACTTCGAGCGACACTGCCCTTCTTCTCCTTTCCTTTCTCTAGCTTTAGATCCTCGTTTATAGACTACCAATTGTACAGGCTTACGCGTCCCTCTTGCCGTGCTTGTGCCTCGATTGACTAAGTCGCTAACATAAGGGTTATTTAACTTAGTAGTATACTTTATATAGTAGGCGTTACTAAAAGGTTAAATAACATCTCCTAAATCTTAAAGCTAGATTCTATTGGATATTTAAAGGATCTTGTACTTCTCTCCTAGGGATATTACATATTCCCATTAATCTAGCCATTAGTTTAATTTTGATAACTGTTTAAACCCCTTAAGGGCTTTTATATACTAGTATTATACCTTCTTCCTAATACATAATAAGGTAGGTTCTGTGTTCTCCTTTAACTAAAATAGCTATTCTTTAATAGTTAAAAAAGGGTCAAGCAGTAGCTTCTTTTAAGTTAATACTGTAGATGTAATTTAGATACAGATCTATTAAAGATAATCTTCCTATCTTAGGAAATACTTTACGTCCTAGTTATAGTATTATCTGCTATTCTTATACGCTTTCTGTTAATTTGTTAAGAGCTATATATATAAGGTTGCATTCTTATTAAAATCTATAACCTTTAGATAAGGTGGTTTTTTAAGTAGATCTTCTTAAGGTGCTTCTGTGGCTGGGTTAATATAGGCCCAAATTTACTGATCTATAAGGGCTTAGAGTTGCTATAGCCATTGCTCCCAGTCTTCTGGCTTATTAAGGATGATTATTGTTAATAAACTCGTCGGTGGAGTCATTTAACTAATAGGCAAGTAAGGAATTGAGATGATATTTTGTTGTTAGGATTGTCCTTGTTATTAGGATCGTCCTTATCGTTAGGATTGTCCTTTTAATAATTAAGGTAGGATTTCTCATGGAATCTCGTGGAATCTCATCCTGTGATAATTAAGGTAGGATTTCTGTTAGAGTCTGCGTCCTAAGACGATAAGGATAATGAGGTGTTAGAGTCTAACAATGAGGTAGAATTTCTTTAAATGATTAAGCAATAGCTAAATAGCTTCTTAAGTCGGCGGACTGGGCTCATAACTGTTATAAAGTTTGTGTAGAACTGTTTATTAATGAAATGGGTTGATTGATTAATGATCTTGACTTAATTGTTAATTAATGTCCTTTGTTTAACCTAGGGCCCCTGTAAGCGACACTGCATATATTAACGATTAGCTACTGTTAAAGTTGGCTATTTATTTCGAAGAGTGGTCTAAGAAGCGCCAAATTAGTAAAAATCGACTCCTTATCCTAGATGGCCATACCAGCCATTTTACTAGGCAATTTATATAGTTCTGCGATAACTACTTAATTATCTTATTTACTATAATAACGCATATAACGCATATCTGTTAGCCTCTTAATATTGTAGTTTTCTAGCTATATAAGTATTGGTATGGGCAAGCTGTAGCTAGGGCCTTTTGAAATAGCTATATAGATTTTAATAATATAGAGTTTCTATAAGCTCTATACTAAGTTTACCTTAGTATAGATCCTCTATACTTATCTACTTAAAGATGGTGCGAGGTGCTACTATTAGCGAATCTATACGTGTTTCTAGCAAGAAAATATATAGCGTAACGGTTTTAAGGGAATATAAATATTTACAGAAGTGAACTCATTTCAGCGAACTGATTTTAGGCAGTATACTGCTATTAGATGTTAAGAAGGCTCTACGCCAAGCGCATTAAAAGATATTAAGTAGGGCCGCATCCGTTATAAAATAATATAATAACCCCCCTTTGACCCCTTATTTGCCTGCTGCTCTCTTACCTCCCTATCCTTCTCTTCTTTACCCCTATCGCCCCCTTAGGTATGCTCTATATGCTTATAATACTTAGGTTTAGGCCAATCCTAAATTTCTACAGTTAGCGTATATATAGAACGATGGATATTACTCCTATTAGGTCCTTTAGTGGAACAGTAATACGGCCATCGCCTCTTATCTTGTTAAAAGTGAATATTGACCTTGTTATTATTATTACCTTTTCTAGGTATTAATCCTGTACTACTTTAATAGATTAATAGGACGCATTATAAGTTATAAACTGTATAAGATATGCAGTTCTTGGTATCCTATTTAGTGAAGAGGATTAGGTTATATTAAAACCAAGTCCATAGCATCTGGGGCGAAATGCACGCTAGTTACGGTGTACGTTAGCTTAAAAAGGTATAGTAGGTAGATGCTTCTCTTTTGGAGGTATTGAGACCTAAATTGGCCCGAGAAGCTGCTATGGATTTATATACGAATCATACATATAGCTACGCTTAGATTTTGCGAATATATTCTTACTTGGCCGGCGAAGGGTTTAATAGAAGATATTAAAAGACCTAAAACTAGGGCCGCTAATATTACATAGCTAGAGAAGGGTGCTATGAATATAAATGGAATAATAAATTCTTTTTGCTGCCTTGCCAACTTATAGAGCTATTAGGAAGGAACTATAGACAGCATCTCTTAAAAAGAGTTAACTATATTAAGGAGAACCCTTTTTGAAACTAACTCTTAGCCCATTAGATCCAGCTATTAATTTTCTTATAAAATTCAAGTGTCTCCTACTGACTTATTAAGACTACCGTGTAGTAAACTTTGGATTTTATATATAGTTCCATCGCGATCTTATCTAGATGTAACGGGCGCTCCTAAAAGGTACATATCAGATGAGACAGATGAAGGTTTCACTAATGTCCCACTAATGTCCTAGAGGAGACATGGTCAGACAGACAAGGGGCAAAGGGTTTTACTAGTGTCTCAGAAGGATTATATAGAGAGCTAGTTCTCCTCTGGAGAAGAACTAGCGATTAGTCTTTAAATAGAAGAGTTTAGAAAGCATTTATCCTTTAATATATGAAGCTCGTTCTACCTTTAACTTACCTTCTACTTACCTGAGACTCTTATTCTACGCTGTTAATTAGATAATCATACATTCCGGTTAGACTGGCCTCTTACAATTCTAATCACTTACAATCCTTTACGGAAGGAACGTACGGCTATTAATTAATGATAATGGGCCATACCTCCTTACCCCCCGAAACGACGCCCTTACTATAAGAGGCTGATAGAGTCTCCCTAGAGGAGCGCATCCCCTCTACTTATAAAGGAGTAGACTAGGAAGCCACGGCTGGTCTGTCTAACCTTCTGAGACCCTTAGGAACAATTACTGCTAGGGAGTTATTGGAGCGGTTACTACGTGAGACCCTATAAAAGACAAAGGAGTTAGAGATACAATTAAGACAAGTATATTAAGACTACTAAGGACAATTGTAAGGATAATTAGGAGAAGCATAGACACCCTAGATACGAAGTGGACTTAAAGGGGTAACGCTATTGTTACGGACAGCTTAAGTACGATGTTACGACTACTTGGGGAAGAGTCGGCGAAAGCTAGTTGGTTGATATAGGCACGGTCTAGGATGGAACCGGTGGAACCATGTGACGAGAAATGGTAAGCGAGTCACATAATGTTATATGTAGTGTACGCAGTGTACGTCTACGTACAATACGTATAACACGTATCTTATGTACAAGAGAGGATTTCTTAGGCGTATGGTTGTGTATTTAAAGGACCTCAGTCCCTACCGTAGATAGTTCTCTCCTTATAGTAAATCTTAGAATATAATTAGAATTAATCTATTAGGCAACCACTCTACCAGTTATTATTATGTTATTAACCTGTTTATATCTATATACCTAGCCTAATAATAAGACCTACCGTAGTTCTTGCTATAAGGTTCTGTTATATATTCACTACCAAGGTTATAGTATTAAATAAAGTCGAATAACATACTACCCAAAGCACCAGTCACGACACCATTGACGGCAGCTACTACCTTAGGCGGAGATACTAGTATAGCAGACACGGATTCTTAGATGGTTACACGAGGTTAGTTATAGGAAATGGTTAATTACTTACAAGACAATAATAGGATACTTAAAGAACGTATTAATAGAATTAGAGTAGTAGGGGTTAAGTTACCTTTAATTAAACGGTTCTTGGGAGAGAAGTTAAAGCTTAAAGGGTTCCTTACGCAAATACATTTTAAGGTTATATAGAAGGGAGCAAAGTTAGTAATATTGTTGGACTAAATAGCGTACATAGGATTGTTTCTAATAGGATAAGTACTTAAGTGGTTTAAATCTTACCTTACCGAAATACAGGCTAATGGCATAATAACTACTAACTAAGATATACGGTATATATTTGCCAGTTGGAATAGGTTCGCAGAACGGTTAACGCAAATGTTTAGAGACCTAGAGGCTATAACTATAGTAAAATAAAAGCTTTAAGACCTAGTACAACGAACCTTAGTAATAGAGTATACAATACAGTTTTAAACGCTAGCTATATAGGTTAAATGGAATGACAAGGCGCTTATGGCATAGTATAAATAGGGACTTAAGGCTAAAGTCCAGGACGCAATTATCCTAATAGAAGATACGGATACTCTAAGAGAGTTAATAGATTAAGCAATAAAGATTAATAATAGGATCTATTAAAGGGAATAAGCTAAGAAAGGGTAAGATAGAGTTCTATAGTCGTATAAGGCGTAGAGTATGTATTAGTAAACATAGAGCTAAAAACTATAAAATGGCGCAGAGCTAATAGACCTAAGTGGTACTAAAGAATCCAAGAGATAGATAAAGAAACTATAGAAACCCAAAGGTTAAGGATTAAGTGATTATAGGGCTAGGGAGTAGAGGCTAAACTAGGGATCTTAGTAGCAGAAGATATTTAGGCGGACTCCATAATAAGAAAAATAGTTTAAAGATAAAGCTTGCATAAATTGCGGAAAATAGGGTTATTTCGCTAGAGACTACATCGGCAAAATATAGTACCCTTTCAATGGCCTCAATGGTTGGTGGTTGACGCAATTGGCGCGCAGTTGAGGTTATTTGGCAACTCGACCGACTAGCCTATGTCGTGTTTTTTTGACACGCAGCCTGCGCACAGCCTGCGCGCAACCTGTGCGCAACCTGCGCGCAACCTGCCAGTAATTTGCACATTTGGTAACTATAATTATATTTACCTCTTT